>Ga0210404_10000275_pt1 | contig 30576 bp, 24 predicted proteins | sample IncBWH28MmetaG_FD_155455 | JGI IMG/M metagenome (GOLD analysis project Ga0210404, IMG submission 155455) | Forest soil microbial communities from Barre Woods Harvard Forest LTER site, Petersham, Massachusetts, United States - Inc-BW-H-28-M | ecosystem: Environmental > Terrestrial > Soil >... | reverse complement strand
CTAACCGGGACTGCTGCACGGGGGCTGGCTTGAGCGCTCGCGGCCATGATCAATAGATGATCGAAAAAGCCAGAACGAAGCGGATTGGGGGGTCAGATGGGAACGAAGCGCTCGCCGGCGCTTATTTTTTCACAAACACTTTGGGCTCGACGGACATTCCGAAGCGCAGGGAGCGGTCCGCATTCTCGCCGGGGTCGAGGACGATTTTCACAGGGATACGCTGCACGACCTTCACATAGTTCCCGGTGGCGTTTTCCGGCGGAAGCAGGCTGGTGCGCGCGCCGCTGGATCCGGCGATGCTGTCGACGTGCCCTTTATAGGTGCGGCCGTTTGCATCGACTTTGATTTCCACGGGCTGGTGGGGCTTCATGTTTTTCAGCTGCGTTTCCTTGAAATTCGCGGTGATCCAGACATCGTCGAGCGCCGAAACGGAAGCGAGTTGCTGGCCCGGCTGCACGTTCATGCCGACCTCGACGCTTTTCGTAACTACGCCGTCCGCCGGCGCCAGAATTTTCGTGTACTGCAGATTCAGCTTGGCTTGCTCGAGTGCCGCCTGCTTTTCTTGCGCCGCGGCGTCGGAGGATTTTGCGCGGGCCGCGATGGACTGCACCTGCCGCGGCCCGGTGAGCGAAGAGCGCCAGGCAGCCCGCGCGGACTCCAGCCGGCTTTGGGCCTGCGTAACCTGCTGTGCCGCTGCCGCCGCATTCGATCTTGCCGCTGCGACCGCGGCGTCTCCCGCCGCCGCCGCTGCGACCGCCTGATCGTACAGCTGCCGCGAAATCTCCTGCTGGTCCACCAGCTGCTTGTAACGCACCAAATCGTTCTGCGCCTTCACGTCGTTCGCTTGCGCCTGCACCAGTTGCGCCTGCGAGGCGTCGAGATTCTGCTGCGCTGCCGAAATGCCGGCTTGCGCATTCGAGATGTCCGCTTCGCTCGATGTGACCTGGCTGGTGGTGTTCACCGACGTTACCGGAACGTTGATATCCGCGGACAGGGCGGTGGCCTGCGCATCGGCCATGGCAGCCTGCGCCTGATCCACGGCGACCTGGTAATCACGTGGATCGATTTCGACCAGCACGTCCCCCGCGTGAACATATTGATTGTCATCGACGTCCACTCTGGCCACGTAGCCGCTGATTCGCGCGCTGACCGGCATCAGATGCCCGTCGACCTCGGCGTCGTCGGTCGATTCGTAGCTCGAAAAATATCGCCAAGCCAAAAAGCCGCCTACCAGAACGACCACTGCGGCGATGATCAAAAACACGCGCGTGCGCGGCCGTTCGCGCAGATACTCGGACGCCCTGGACGTCGGCGCCGCCTGCGGCGGGGCTAGAGGGCTAGACGTGGTTTCCGATGGAGGAGCAGCCGGTGGTTCGACTTGCGTGTTCTCAGCCATGTCTTAGTTTCCTTTGAAAAATTCTTGCACGCCCTGTTCGGCCAGTCCAAGCGCGCGGGCCATGGAAATCTTGGCGTAGTTATCCTGATAAAGGCTCGAGATGTAATTCTCGTGCGCGCTGGCGACGGCTTCCTGCGCCTGCACGACCTCGACCGTATCGGTCACCCCCGCCGAGAACCGGTCGCGCGCCTGCGCCAGCGTTTGCTCCGCCAGTTCGATGTTGCTCTGCGCGACGGCCACTTGCTCTTCGCCCGATTCAATGTTCAGCAGCGCCGTGCGAACATCTTGATCGATCTGCGCGCGCACGTTTTCCAGCCGTTGCCGGCTCTGCTCCAGCCGCGCGTCTGCTTCGAGCACGTCACCATGCACCCGGCCGCCCTGGAAAATCGGAATGGTCAGCGTTCCGCGCGCGTCGAACACTCCGTGCGTCGAACCGTTCGGTACCGTGCCCGCGAGGCCGTAATCTCCGCTGAACGAAAACGTGGGCAGGTAACCCGCGTGCGCGGCCCGGCGCGAATAATCGGCCGCGCGGACATCCGCCAGGGCCGCCTGAAAATCCGACCGCGATTCGTAGGCCCGCTTCAGCGCCTCTTCAACGGTCATTCCCGCGAAAGGCTCGTAGGGAGTCTTATCCCTAAGCTCATATGCCTGTCCGGGCGCCAGTCCGATCACCCGCGCAAGCGTCAATTTCTGAATCGCAAAATCGTTCTTGGACTGGATGAGTTGCTGCTGCCGTGTTTTCAGCTCCACTTGCGCCCGCAGTCCGTCAATCATGGGCGACGTTCCGGCCTTCACCTGATCCGAAGCCTGGTCGTACAGTGCCTGCGCGGTCTTCACCTGCGCGTCCGCCGTCTCGATGCGGGCCGCATCCGCAACCGCCTGCAGATATGAATAGCCGACTGACAGGATCACCAGGTCGCGGGCGTCCTGGTAGGTGTCTTGCGCGGATTTCACGTTTTCCGAAGCCGCGTGGGTGCTGTTGATCGCTTTCCAATCGAAAAGCGATTGCGTCAGATAGGCCCGCGAATCGAAGTAGCCGAACGGTCCCACAACAGACGGGATCGCAAACCCCGGAATCTTGAAACTGAATCCAAATTCGGCCAGATCGACTTGCGAGCCGTTGCCGTAGGACGACGTGGTCAAATTCGGCAGCAGTGCGCTCAATTGTTGCCACCGCACTCCCTGTGCCGTTCGCACGTCCTGGCTCGATAACAGCACGCCGAGGTTCTGCTTCAATCCGCGGGCAATCGCATCTTTCAGCGAAAGCTGAATGACGCCCGGTTCGAGCTTGGATGGCACGCTGCCGGAATACGATCCCTGCGATGTGGTTGGCAATGGCAGCGTGACGGGCACCGAAGACGCCGGCACGGCTCCCGCCGATCCCTGTGCGCGGACGTTGCCGGTTGCCAGCGTGAATAGCGCGGCGAACAGGAAATTTGCAACCGCCATTCGACGCATCACGATCTCTCCTTCCAGGCTATCTCGCTTTGGATGACGCTCAGGGTGCCCGAGACGCAGACTCAGCGCGCAAAAATGCGCCCGCCGCCCGAGGCTTCTTATGCCCGCGCGGCCCGTCGAGGCCTCACGGCTCTGCGTTTTCCATCAGCAAGTAGGCTCGGAAGAAACAGGTCCCAGGCCTGCTGGGTCGTCCCGCGCAAGGATGAATCCGGATGCAGCGCCCACGCCAGCGACATGCCCAGCAGCACGATCTGGGTCAGCCGCGCCAGCTCCGCCGGCGAAATATCGCGCCGCACTTCGCCTCGTTCCTGCGCGATCGCGAAAATTTCCGCCAGCGAGCGCCGTGCCGTCTGCAGCCTTTTGTGCAATTCGGCGCGTACCGGCGCGCACGAAGCGTGCGCCGCATAGATCGCGCGTAGCAGGGCGGGATTCTCGGTCGTTGGGCTGACCAGATCCGCGGCCATATCGCGAAGCACCGGCAGGACTGGGCCCTTTTTCGCACGCTCCAACGCCCGGTCGATCGATGCCAGCCGCTCGGCGCCGAACGTGGCCAGCACGTGTTCTTTGGTCCGGAAATAGTTGAAGAAAGTTCCCTTGCCGACGTCCGCGGCCTCGGTGATGTTTTCGACTGTCGTTTCCATGAACCCGCGCTCCGCAAAAAGCCCGAGCGCCGCGCGGAACAACCGCTCGCGAGTCTCCCTGCGGTGGCGCTCGCGCCGACCCGTGCGGGGAAGAGCGGGTTGTCGGACTGTGGAAGGGGTAGCCATGAAGCGCATCCTAGCGTGACCTAAAGCCAAATACGACTATAAGTCACGTTTGGGTAAAGGTCAACATCTGAAAGGGAAACGCGCCGACCAAGAGTGAACCGGGAGAAGCATTGCGCGCCGGAAGACTGCCCCTCCGGCGCGCAAATCCGTCAGAAAACTACTTCGAAAGGTTTTTCGGACTGTGTTGGTTGAGTATAGAGGTCAAAAGCCGCGCAGCTGGCGGAACGGGAACAACCCCGTGCAGGGCGATGTCCTTGGACGGAATTTTCCTTCCGTAGATTCGCTCGTTCGCGTCTTCATCGGGGCGAAGCGTCGATCCTTCCAGCGAGATCCCGGCAAAAAGTCCGCGTGACCGCGAATACGTCAGCACTTCCGCGCGCATTGCCACGTCCGTGTCCGCCTCCGCGTCACGTCCGATCGGTCCGGCGGCGGCCGATGCGTCCGCGCCGAGCTTCACTTTGCTGCTGAGAATCGAGCCGGCGCCGTCCCTGTTCATGATCAATAGAACGAAATCCGTCGCCTGTGCTCCGATCTGGAATCCGAAGCTGCCGCCTTCGAGCGCCATCATGGTCGGCGCGCCCCACGGCCCGTTCATGTCCTCGCCGCTCCGGCAGGTCATCGCGCCACGGCCATATGCGCCGCCGACGATAAACGCCGCCTTCAAAACGCTGGGGATCACCACGATACAGTCCGCTTTATCCATCAGGCTCTGCGGAATGTCGTCGGGAATATTCAAAATCTCTTTCAGGACTTCTCCGGAATTGCGCAGCCGGTCCTCATCCTTTTCCTTGTCGTCTGCCTTGGCAGGAGCGGAAAGGAATACGAGACCGGTCAGCAACATCGCGAGCGTGAGAGAAATGACTTTCTTGGTCATGATGGCATCCTCCTGTAAGTTTAAAGGCCCATGAATGATATGTGTTTCCGGTCAGGCAGCGCAATACTCGGTAGACCCTAGACGGGCGGTGGAGGTCGGGCATACCATATAATCAGGCCGTGCCCCCTCGACCCGTCGCATGAGCCGCCACTGTGGCCGAATTCGCCTCCGCGCTGCCGGTGCGTTGTGCATCGCGGGCGCTCTGGCTATCTGCTCGCACGCCCGCGCCCAAACCCCGAAGCGCAAATCCTCTCCACCGGCGGGGCGCGCCGACGTGGCCCAGTTCCGTGTCCGCCTGGCCGCCGTGCTGGACCAGACCAACGCCAGCAGGCTGAACTGGGGCCTGGAAGTGGCGGACCGCGACACGGGCCAGATCCTTTACGAGCTGAACGCCGATCATTTCTTCACCCCCGCATCGAACGCGAAAATCGTCACCACCGCGCTTGCGCTCGCCTCGCTCGGCTCCGATTTCAGTTTCCACACCACGCTTGAATCGAAATCGGCGCTCGAACCCGACGGCCGCGTCGCCAGCGATTTGATTCTCGTCGCCCGCGGTGATCCGGACCTTTCCAATCGGCGCTTTCCCTACGCCGGCCGCGGCGACCGCGTGGGCCCCACTGAAAAAATTCTCGCCGAACTCGCCGATGCGGCCTTTGCAAAAGGCCTGCGTGCCGTTGACGGCGACATCGTCGCCGACGACAGCTACTATCCCTACGATCCGTATCCCGCCGGATGGAGCAATGGCGACTTGTTCTTCTCCTTCGCCGCGCCGGTCAGCGCCATGGCGTTTAACGACAACACGGTTTCCGTGATCATCCAGCCCGCCCAACGCATCGGTGATCCCGCGATCATCCTGACCGAGCCGGCCGCCGCAGTGGGCACCTTCGCCGCGGACATCACTACGGGACCGCCCGACACGCTCTCCGACTTTGCCGTGGTGCGCGAGCCGGGCGCCCATTTCATTCTGCTGCGCGGCGCCATCGGTCTCGGACGCACGCCCACCCGGATCGACATCGCCATGACCGCGCCGGCGGAAGTTGCGGCGGCGTCGCTCAAACAACTGCTCGAAGCGCGCGGCGTGCGCGTCATGGGCACCGCCCGCGCTCAGCACGGGCCGCCGCCCTATTCGACCGCCGCCGGTGAGCCGATTCTGCCGCCGCCCCCACCCACCACCGCGCCGGAGCCCGTCACGCCGCAGCCCGCTCCCACGGTTCTCGCCGAACACGTCTCCCCGCCGCTGCTTGAAACCATCCGCCTCACCAACAAAATGAGCCACAACCTCCACGCCGAACTTTTGCTGCGAGCCGTCGGCCGCGAAAGGCTCGGCGTTGGCTCAACCGCTGCTGGTCTCAGAGTCGAGCGCGAGTTTCTGCACAACGCCGGAGTCGCCGATGGCGACATCGTTCTCTCGGACGGCTCTGGTCTTGGCCGCGATAATCTGGTCACACCCCGCGGCATCGTTGCTCTGCTCGAATACGTTGCGCGCCAGCCGTGGGGCAAAGATTTTCTCTCCACGCTCCCCGTCTCCGGCGCCGACGGCACGCTCGAAGGCCGCATGATCAACACCGCCGCCGCCGGCATGATCCAAGCAAAAACCGGCGAGATCGAGCACGACCGCGCACTTTCCGGCTACGCTACCACGCTGCGCCACGAATCTCTGGTCTTCTCGATTTTCTATAACAACGATCCGCAGCACGGCATCTCAACCGCCGCTCCGATCGATGCGATCGCCACCGCCATGGTCGAAACACTCGGTCCTTCGTCTGGCGCGAAAAAGAAATGACGCCCGCGAAAAGTGAAACGAAACGCGCGGCGAACATCATCACCGTCTTCGGCAGCGCCCGCCTAAGCGAAAGCGACGCGCACTACGCGCAGGCTCGCCAGCTGGGCGCAGCGCTCGCTGCCAGGGGATTCGTCGTTTGCAGCGGCGGCTACGGCGGCGTCATGGAAGCCGTCTCGCGCGGCGCGAAAGAAGCTGGCGGCCGCACGCTGGGCGTCACCGCGCAATTCTTTCAGTCGCGCGCCAACCGCTGGATCGACAAGGAAGTCCGCGTGAAAACCTGGCGGGATCGCCTCTTCGAGCTGCTCCAGCGCGGACGCGGCTACGTCGCCTGCCCCGGCGGCACGGGCACACTGGTCGAGCTTGCGGTCGTCTGGGAAATGGCGAACAAAGGCGTGACGGCTGGCAAACCCATCGTCGTCCTCGGAAATTTCTGGCAGCCGATCATCGACCGCGTCCGCGAAGTCGAAGCCGGCCATGCCTCGCCATCCAAAGACAGCGGCCAGTCTCTGATTTACACCGCGCCTTCCGTCCAAGACGCCGCCATCTATCTTGCTGGCCGCCTCCACGAGGCACTCTGATTCCCGCAGCCAATCGAGCTAGAATTGTTGAAGCCGTTGCGATTTGCCCCTAACGCATGTTCCTGGGGGGGTCGGAGCTTCAGCTCCGACGTCGACGCCAAGAACAAGAGGACGAACTTCGTACCGTGCCGCGCCCCGCTGAAGAGCTTCTCGAATTTGACCGGCTGAAGGAAATCGTCGGCCAGCAGACGACGTGCGCCCTTGGCCGCCGCGCGGTCGAATCCCTCGCACTCCAGCAGGACACAGCCGAGCTTCAGTCCGAATTCGAGCTGGTCCGAGAGTCCATCGGATATTTGCGGGTCGGCTCCGAGCTCGGGCTCGGCTCCCTGGCCGATCCCGATCCATGGCTCGCGAGGCTGTCCGTGCCGGCCTCGGTTCTCGTGCCCGGCGAATTTCTCGACGTCGCGTCGCTCGCCGAATCCGCCAATGCGACCCGCCTGACGTTGAAAGGCGAGGCCGCGAAATACTCCCGCCTCGCGGAACTGGGCGCGTCGCTCGCCGATTTCCGCCCGCTCCTCGCGGCGATTCGCCGCGCCGTATTGCCCAATGGTGAAATCAGCGATGAAGCGTCGCCACAGCTCAAACGCATTCGCGCCGGCAGGATTCAGGCGCGAGCCGCCATCCGCCAGTCGCTCGAAAAAATCCTCCGTGCCCGCGGCGAGCCTGCTGGCGAAGATTACATCACGCTGCGCAACGACCGCTTCGTCATCCCGGTGCGCGCCGGCGACCGCCGCGGAGTTCCGGGAGTGGTTCACGCAGCCAGCGCCACGGGACAGACCGTCTTTGTCGAGCCGCTGGAAGTCATCGACTCGAATAATCGCCTCGTCCAGCTGGGGGAAGAGGAAATTGCCGAGATCGCCCGCATCCTGGAGGAATTGACTGCGCGCGTGCGCTCCGACCATGGCCCGCTCGAAGCCGCCGCCTCGATGCTCGGCCGCCTCGACTCCATCTTCGCCCGCGCCCGCTTCGCCCGCGAATTCGACTGCGTCGTGCCCGAATTCACAGCGGGAAATTTTCTGCGCCTCGAATCGGCTCGCAATCCAGTTCTCGAAGCCAACCTGCGCCCGCAGCGGCGCAAAACCGTTCCCACCAGCCTTGCGCTCGGCGGCGACGAAACCGTGCTCGTCATCAGCGGACCCAACACCGGCGGCAAAACCGTCGCGCTCAAAACCGTGGGCCTCGCCGCACTCTCGGCGCAATCGGGAATTCCCGTCGCCGCCGAACGCGCCGAGCTCCCCATCTTCGATTGCGTCCTGTCTGACATCGGCGACGAGCAGTCCATGGCCGCCGATCTCTCCACCTTTTCCGCCCACATTCTGAATCTGAAGTCGATGCTCGAGCGTGCCACCGACCGCTCGCTGATCCTGGTCGACGAAATGGGCACCGGCACCGCGCCCGAAGAGGGCGCTGCGCTAGCCGTCGCGCTGCTCGAGGAATTCCGCGCCCGCCGCTCGCTCACCATCGCCACCACGCACCACGATCGACTCAAGGCCTACGCCTCCACAACCCCCGGCATCGTCAACGCCGCCATGGAATTCGACCAACAGAATCTTCGCCCCACCTATCGCCTGCTCTTGGGCGTCCCCGGCACGTCCAGTGGAATCGAAATCGCCCGCCGCCTCGGCTTGCCCGAGCGCGTCGTCGATCACGCCCAGGCCAGCCTTTCGCCCGAATCGCGCGAGGCCCGCGACCTGATCGCCTATCTCCATCGTAGCCGTGACGAAATGGAGGAAATCACCCACCAGGCGCGCGAACAGCTGGCCCAGCTCGACGCCGCCCGCCGCGAGTTGCAAACCGAATGGATCGAGCGCCAGAAAAAACGCATCGCCGAGCTGGAGAAGAATTTCGCCGCCACGCAGAAACATCTCGAAGCCGACGTCGCGCGCCTCGCAGCCGATATCAAAGACCGCGCCCTGCGCGCCCAGCTCGAAAAGCAAGCTGGCCGACGCTTGGGCAAGCTCGAATCCGATGCCCGCGCCGAAACCGATGCCGCCGTCCTCGCTACGCTGGCCACGTCGCAAGCGGATCTCGGCCCGTCCGCGGCGCCGCAGGAAACATCGGTGCCGCCCGAAAACCTCTCACCTGGAATTCGAGTCCGCGTGAAAGGAATCAAGCAGGCGGCGATCTTCCGCCGCCACGATGGCCGCGTCGCCGAAGTCGAAGCTGGTCCCTTGCGGATGAAAATCTCGCTCGCCGATATCGTGGGCATCGAAGACGACCCGGCCCCTGGCGCGCCGCAAGGCTCTCGCGGAATCACCCTCCACGCGCAGCCAAGCGACGAACCCGTCGGCACAGCCGGCGAGATCAACGTGATCGGCTGCACAGTAGAAGAAGCCACCCGCCGCGTCGACAAATTCCTCGACCAAGCCGCCATTGCCGGCAAGCCCAGCGTCCGCATCATTCACGGCCACGGCACCGGCGCCCTGCGCCGCGGCTTGGCCGCATTCCTCGCCACACACCCGCTCGTCGAGGGCACACACCACGAAGCAGAAGACCGCGGAGGAACGGCGATCACCATCGCCGAACTCGCCGGCTAAACTGTTAGGTCCGGAGGCTTAGAACGAATCGAAGTTGTTGTTGTAATCGCCCTGTGCGCGCTGCGCCAGCTGCCTCTGCGATATATTCACGATCCACGAGGCGATATTTGCCTGGGTCGTCGGCATCGGCAGCCGCTTCAGCATCGACTTCACGCTGTAGAACTTCTCGTACATGGCCTGCACGTTCTTCTCGATCTCTTGCGGAGTGAAATTCTTCGGCTGGATGTGGCAGAACTCGCCCGGGAAGCGCCCGATGTCCTCGAGCCGCAGGATACGGTCCTCCGATTTCATCTTCTCGTAGAACATCGTCCCTTTTTCCGGACACAAAATATTGAAGTACGCGACCGGCACTTTTTCCTTGTGCAGGAAATCCAGCGTCGATTCGAACACGCCCGGTTCTTCCGTGTCCCAGCCAAAAATGAAATTCAGCGAATAGCTGATCCCGCGCTTCCGCAGATTCGCCAGCATTTCGCTGTATCGCTCGACCTTGTTGAACTTCTTGTTCATACCCTTCAGCGTCTCGCGGTTGATGCTCTCGATCCCCATGTTCACATGCAGCAGCCCGCTCCGCTCGGCCAGATCCATGTATTCGTCGTCGTTGCACAGAAACGATGTCCACAGCGCCGACCACCGCACTTTCAGCGGGATCATCGCTTCCATCAGCTTCATCGCATGTGCGCGTTTGCCGCCGAAATCGCTGTCCCCGAAGAAAACGTACTTCGAGCCGGTGGCCTTGATCTCCTCCACCACGTCTTCCGCCGGCCGCACCCGGAATCCTCCGCCCAGATACAGCCGCTCCGAACAGAACTCGCACTGCATCGGGCACCCGCGCGACGACATCAGCGAAAAAGTCTTGAATCGCCCGTAGCGGCTCAGGTCCAGCTTCCGCCAGTGCGGCACCGGCAGGCCCGCGATGCTCGGCATCTGCGGCGCCCGGTACATCTTCTCCAGCCGTCCCGCGGCCGCGTCAGAAAGCATCCGTGTCCAGATCGGTTCGCCTTCGCCGATCCCGATCGCGTCGCAGTGCTTCTGCGCTTCCTCGGGATGAAACCAGACGTGCGGCCCGCCCATGATCACAGGAATCCCGCGTTGGCGATATTCGGCGGAAATGTCGTAGGCGCGCAGGGAGTGCACGGTCCAGGTCGTGATCGCCACCAGGTCAGGACTCGTGTCGAAGCTGAGATCCTGGACCTGCTCGTCGACCAGCGTTACCTCCCAGTCGGAAGGGGTCAGCGCCGCCAGATACGGCAGCGCCAGCGGAACCAGCGCGCGTGTCTTTGATTTGAAAACCGCGCGGTTCGTTCGTGAGGCGTAATGCGAAGGCTGAATGATCAGTAGCTTCTTGCCCAATTTCTCATTCCCTCAGGTTAGATTCTACAGCGACCCCTCAAGTACCCGGCCTGCTCTTGACCCTGGGCCCCATTCGAGCGTAAGCACCCAGCCGGAGCATATTATTACATTTGATCGTGCCGCGAGTGAACTGGCTAATTCGTGCTTTTTTGGTCAACTGGGGCGATCGCCTCAATGAGCGCCACAAGCCCAAACAGGCCGCCCCGCAGGGTCGCTCATACCCTAGAATGTTATCGCAGCCAGCCCACAAATTCCGCATTCATTTTGGTTATCCCTGGGGCGTAAAACCTCGCCCTCAAGAGCGGGGATATCAGCCCCCGGGCGCTCTTGGCGGAGCATGCGGCTAGAGACACCCTTGAGACTGTTGACCAAGGTGGACACGGAATGCTTCGGCGGGTATCCGGACCAGCTCCCGCTGCACCAGTGACGCTAACATTTGACTCAGCTCTTGCCGCTGGGTACATTCCCGAGGGAGACTTCGCTCTACCCAACGCGGCTGCCGCAGTGGCGCTGCGTTTCCGCACGGTAACCATGGCCGAAGCCGGATCATTCGCGGAAAAGGTGAAACAGCAGGCGGACATCGTCCGCGTGATCGGCGAATACGTCCGCCTGAAAAAGACCGGCCAGAATTTCACCGGCCTCTGCCCGTTTCACCAGGAAAAAACTCCGTCCTTCGCCGTTCATCCTGTGCGCCAGATCTATCACTGCTTCGGCTGCGGCGCTGGCGGCGACGTCTTTAAATTCGTCATGGAAATGGACAAGAGCCCGTTTCCTGAGGCGGTGCGCACCGTCGCCGAAAAGTGCGGCATCCCGATTCCGCGGCCGCGCGAGCGCTCGCCCGAAGAGCATCGTGAAAATCAGCAGCGCTCGGCGCTGGTCGAAATGCACCGCGAAGCAGCCGCGTATTTCGTGCGCCAACTGCAGGAAAGCGCCGAAGGCAAAGTTGCGGAAGCTTATCTCGAGGACCGCGGGCTGGATCGCAACGCGATGAACCGCTTCGGCCTCGGCTGGGCGCCTTCGCTCGGTGACGCGCTGCTGCGCCTGCTCAAGCAGAAATATCCCGAAAAGCTGCTCGAAGTCTCCGGCCTGTTCAATCGCAATGAAAGCGGCCGCCTCTACGACAAATTCCGCAGCCGCGTCATGTTCCCCATCGCCAACGACGCCGGCAAAGTGATCGCCTTCGGCGGTCGCGCCATGGGCGACGCTATGCCGAAATACATGAACTCGCCCGAAACGCCGATCTATTCCAAAAGCAACGTCCTCTACCACCTCGATCGCGCGAAAGAGGAGCTGCGCAAAAGCGATTTCGGCATTCTGGTCGAAGGCTACATGGACGCCATCGCCGTGGCTCGCGCCGGTTTCACCAACGTGGTCGCCAGTTGCGGCACCAGCCTTGCTGAACCGCAAATCAAACTGCTGGCCCGTTTCACGCATCGCGTGGTCGTGAATTACGACCCGGACACCGCAGGGCAGGTCGCTACCGAGCGCTCGCTCACCCTGCTGCTCGAAAAAGAGTTCGACGTGCGCGTGCTCGCTCTGCCCGGAGGCGCCGATCCCGACAAATTCCTGAAAGAGCAGGGCGCCGACGCCTACCGCAAATTGCTCGCCCAGGCCCCGCCATATCTGGACTACCTGACCGGCCGCGCCCGCCTGATGGACCGCTCGACCGCCGCCGGCAAAATCGCCGCGCTGAATTTCCTGATGCCCTACGTGCAGCGGCTGCCGAACCGTTTGCTGCGTTCGGAATGGGCCACGCGCATCGCCTCGGATCTGCGCGTCGACGAACCGGTGCTGCGCGAAGAACTCCGCCGCGCCGCCGTCGAGCGCCGCAGCGAGGTGAAGCCGAAAGCCGCGCTCCTGGCCCCCGTGGTAAAACCCGCCGAGCGGCAATTGATTCACATGCTCGTCGAAGCCGAAGGATTCCGCGAGCGCCTGGCGCACGAGCTGGTTGCCGACGCGCTGCACCGCGGCCTGGAGAGCGAAAAGATCCTCGACCTGCTAATCTCCAAGGTGGGCGAGAAACCCGATCCCACCGTTCTGGCTGCCGGGCTCGAAGAAAAAGACCGGCGCATCTTTTTTGAGATTCTTTTCGAATCGTCCGCCGAGCCAACCTGGGAAGAGGCCGAAAGCTGCCTCAGCGTCCTGCGCAGCCGCCGTGTCGAACAAAAGCTGTTGGAACTGCAGCGGCAGATCGAATCAAAAGCATCGCCCACCGAGTTGAACCGCCTGCTCGCGCAGCGACTGGAGCTGCAGAAAAAACTCGCGCAACGTTGATGTAGCCTGAGCTTCACCGGAAAACGAAAATGGCCTCCAAGCTCCCGTCCATTGTCATCGTCGGACGCCCCAACGTGGGCAAGTCCACGCTCTTCAACCGCCTTACTGGTACGCGCCGCTCGATCGTCACCAACGAGCCCGGCATCACCCGCGACCGCATCTACGGCGCTGCGCAATGGGAAGGCCGCGCGTTCGAATTGGTCGATACCGGAGGCATCCTGCCCCAGGACAAGGCCGGAATCCCTGTCGAGATTCTGCGTCAAGCGCGCCTGGCGATCGAAAACGCCACCGTGGTGGTGCAGGTCGTCGACGGCCGCGAAGGCCCCGTGCCTCTGGATGCCGAGCTGGCCCAGCTTTTGCGCCGCGCCGGAAAACCGCCGGTGCTGGCGGTGAACAAAGTCGATTCGCCCAAGCAGGTCGAACTAACTGCGCCGTTCTACAAGCTCGGCGACCAAGTCTTTCCGGTTTCGGCCGAGCATGGTTTCGGCGTCGATACCCTGCTCGACGCGGTGACGAAAGATTTCGAGCCTGGTGAACTAACTGAGGACCGCGCCGACATCAACATTGCCATCATCGGACGCCCCAATGTGGGCAAATCGACGCTGCTGAACCAACTGGTCGGTGCGGAACGCTCCATCGTTTCCGAAGAGCCCGGCACCACGCGCGACGCGGTCGATACCGTGATCGAGCGCCACGGCAAGACCTACCGCTTTCTAGACACCGCTGGAATCCGCCGCAAGGGCAAGACCCGACTGATCGCCGAAAAGCTCAGCGTGATCATGGCCCGGCGGCATCTGGAGCGCGCGGACATCGCGGTGATCGTGGTCGACGCGTCGGTTGGAGTCACTTCGCACGACGCAACCATCGCGAGTTACGCCGAGCAGTCCGGCCGGTCCGTGATCATCGCCATGAACAAATTTGACCTGGCGCTCGAAGCGGCGCGGGAACGAGCGGAGCGCGAGAAAAAGCACGGCGGCAAGGGAACCGGCGGAAATCCCACCAAGCTGCTGCAGGATTACGAGCCGCTGGTGCGCAAGAAATTTAAGTTTCTCCCGTTCGCACCGATTGTGTTTCTTTCGGCGAAGACCGGCGAGCGCATCGAGCGACTTTTCACCACCATCGACCGCGTCGCCGAATCGCGCCAGCGCCGGATTTCCACCGGCGAGTTGAACCGCTGGCTTGCCAGCGTCGATCTTGAGCGCGGCACCACGCCCGCGAGCCGCAAGGTGAAAATCTTCTACATCACGCAGGCGACCGCGGGGCCGCCGACATTTGTCCTTTTCACGAACCAGACGAAGCCGCTGCATTTCAGCTTCGAGCGGTTCCTCGAAAACCGGCTGCGCGAGAGATTTGATTTCACTGGAACGCCGATCCGGTTCACGCAGCGGCTGAAGAAAGGCGCCCTGCGCCAGGATTCGGATCGCGAGCCCCGCCGCATCACCAAACACGAGCCGCGCCACAGCAATAAACGCGGGTGGAATCCGCCGGAGAAACGCGACCGCCGCTGAAAAAGCCGCGCGGGCCCTTGAAACTGTGTGTCACCTTGGGCGCGTGATCTGCGGCTCTGCTCTGGCCGAAGTCTCGGCGCAAAGGGCGGCCGCTAGAAAGGCAAGAGCGCCGTGGCCAAAGCCCTGAGCCACTCAAATCGAAAACCGGTTCAGTTGTCAAAGAGCAGGCGTGAGCCCGGGCCAGCAGGGGCCCTTGGGCTTTTTCGAGGGGAGGACTCTCGGCTCGTTGCTGCGGCGACTGGTTCGCGCTGACCATCCTAATCGAAGCGTCAGAAGGGCTCTCGCCTCCGGGCGATCCCGATGCGAGTCGACACCGTCTTGTGGGAAATCGCCCCGCCGCGGCTTGGGTTGCGAGGGCGGCGACCGAGGTGAATGGCGCGATGGTGCCACACCGGCTGCGCGCGGCGGATGGGGGTGATCACGCCCCTTGCAACCAAGAGCAGCCGAGGGGTTGACAGGGCTGGAAAACGGCCTAGGATACAGGCAAGACATGGCCAGTGCGGCCCAAGCTGCGCAGGAACTGCCGGAGAAGAGCCTCTTCCGCATCGGAGAAGTGAGCCGATTGACGGCGACCAAGAGCTTCGTTCTCCGCTACTGGGAATCGGAATTTCCGACGCTGCAACCGGTGAAAAGCCCGAGCGGTCACCGTCTTTACCGACGCGAGGACATCGAGACCGTCTTTGAAATCAAGCGGCTGCTGTACGAAGAGGGTTTCACGATCGCCGGCGCGCGGAAGCATCTGGCCGGCCAGAATGGAAGCCCGAGCCCCAGCGCGGAAACGCCGCGCGAAGTTGCACGCGCCGTGGAAGCTCCCGCCAAGCACCTCCCCGCATCGCGCGCGCACCGCAAATTCCTGCTCGATCTGCATGAGGAACTTCTCGCCGTCTTGACCCTTCTCGAACGCGGGTGATACGCTCGAACGCGGTTTTTTCACCGGTCGGGACGTGGCGCAGCCTGGTAGCGCGCACGCTTGGGGTGCGTGAGGTCGCTGGTTCGAATCCAGTCGTCCCGACCATTTTCACACCGTACATCTGGCCGAATCCGTGATTGCGGGCGCTCACTGGATCTTCTTCAGCAAGGACCCCGACTCCGATCGTGCTTTTTTCCACGACGTTTTGGGGCTTCGCGCCGTCGATGCAGGCGGCGGCTGGCTGATCTTCGCGCTGCCGCCGGCGGAGGCCGCGTTTCATCCTGCGCGCACAGATTTCGTGCAGCAAGACGCGGGGCATCTGATGCGCGCGGCGGTCCTCTACCTGATGTGCGACAATCTTTCCGAGCAGATTAAATTGCTGGCGAAGAAAGACGTCGTCTGTTCTCCGGTAGTGAAGCAGCGGTGGGGAACGCGGACGAGTTTTCGCCTGCCAACCGGCGGGGAGATTGGGTTGCACCAGCCTTCTCATCCGACTGCTTTGGGTCTAGGTTGAATTCGTTTCAGGACGCTTGGCGGCGATGCAGGATCTGGCGGAATCTGGCCAGTCTGGCGCTGGTCGTGTTTTTCCCTGTGATGGAACTCGTCGGTTTCATGGCGAGACATTTCAATACTCCGGCGATTTTCAGAGTTGTCCTGATGGGGTGGTTGGTTTTCATCATGTCAACAACGAGCGCCGAGTTTGCGTGGTTTCGGTGCTCGAGATGCGGTAAGGCATTCGCCGTGAAGTGGTGGAACCCGGCGCCGCCGGCGCTTGTGCGCCACTGTGTGCATCGCGGACTGGAAAAGTATTCTGACGGGTGAAAGCGAGAGCCCTCGAAGCGACACCGGATGCCGAATATTCTGATTACCAACGATGACGGAATACACGCGGCGGGGCTGCGGGCGCTGGTCGAGGGGCTGAAGGGGCTCGGGACGATCACGATCGTGGCGCCTTCGCGGGAGCGCAGCGCGGCGGCACAGTCGCTCACTCTGCGGCAGCCGATTTATTGCGACCAGATTGGGGAACGCGAGTATTCGATCGAAGGAACTCCTACGGACGCGATGATCCTGGCGTTTCACCATCTGCTGACCGAAAAGCCGGACATTGCGATTTCCGGAATCAATCGCGGCGGGAATATGGGCGAGAACATTTATTATTCGGGGACGGTGGGCGCGGCGATGGAGGCGGCCATCAATCGCACGCCGGCAGTGGCGGTGTCCGTGGCCTACAAGGGCAGGGAATTCGATTTCGCGCCGGCGGCGCATTTTACGCGCACACTCGCGCCGATGGTGCTGCGCGAAGGCTTGCCTGCGGGCGTGATGCTGAACGTCAATATCCCGCAGGACTGGACCGGCGAGGTGCGGATTACGCGGCAATCGTCGAAGATCACGCGCAACGTGCTGCAGCCGGGGACCGATCCGCGCGGACGGCGCTATTTCTGGCTGAGCGAGCAGCAGTTCAGCGAGGGGATCGGGCCGGATACCGACCATGCGGCGATTCGCGACGGCGCGGTGTCGATTACGCCGCTGATCATTGATCATACGCACACGCCGTCGGTGAAGCATTTGGCGCATTGGGCGAAGAGTTTGTCCGAGGCCGCGCGGAAATAGGATCGGCTACAGAGACACAGAGAAAGACGGAAGCAGGCGAAGCAAAGAGGCTTCCGAGGAGTTGTTGACGAAGAGCATGCCTAAGAAAGCTGTTGCTGCTGCCAAAACGGAGGCGATTACCGTCGAAGGGATTTTTGGGCCTGGCGGGTTGCTGGAGAAGCGGCATCCGGGGTATGAGTTCCGGCCGTCGCAGCTGGCGATGGCCAAGATTGCCGATGAGGCGTTCGCGAAGCATCAGCATGTGGTGATCGAAGCGGGGACAGGTACGGGCAAAACGCTGGCGTACCTGATTCCGGCGATTCGCAGCGGGCGGCGCGTGATTGTCTCGACGGCGACGAAATCGCTACAAGAGCAGCTCTTCCAGAAAGACGTTCCTTTCCTGCAAAAGCATTTCGCTCCCAATCTGAAGGCGGCGCTGATGAAGGGGCGGGCGAACTTTCTGTGCCGGCAGAAAGTGCACATGATGGAGGGCCAGCAGGTCCTAAAGGGGATTGACGAGGTCGACTGGTTTTCGCAAATCAAGGATTGGGACAAGCTGACGGAAACGGGCGACCGTAGCGAGCTGACGTTCCTGCCGGATGACGCCGAGCTTTGGAACCGGATCGACGCACGCAGCGACCTGTGCACGGGGCGGAAATGCGCGGAATTCCAGCGCTGCTTTATCACCGCGATGCACCAGCGGGCGGAGGAAGCCGACCTCATCATCGTGAATCACCATCTTTTTTTCGCCGATCTGGCGATGCGGCAGGACGATTTCGGGTCGATCCTGCCGGAATATTCGGCGGTAGTGTTCGACGAGGCGCACGAGATCGAAGGCGTGGCCAGCGATTATTTCGGGCGGCAGGTTTCGAGCTACAAATTCGAAGAGCTGAGCCGCGATTCGGAAAATACGCTGCGCGTGCTGCAGATCGATGCGGCACCGCTGCGGAAGCAGCTGATGCGGATGCGCGAGCGGGCGCGCAGCTTTTTCGAACGCTTTCCGGAGCGCGAGGGACGGTATCCGTTCGGGACGGCGGAACGGCGCGCGTTTTTGGATCAGAACCGCGAGGTCTACGACGATCTGGCGACCGCAGTGAAGCGCGTGGAGGCGGAACTTTCAGCGCTGACGCCGAAACCGGAAGAGATCGTGGCGCTGGCGCGGCGGGCGGCGGAAATGCGGCGCGAGCTGACGTTCCTGCTGGAGAGCGAAGAAAAAAGTTACGTCTACTGGTACGAGCGGCGCGGGCGCGGATTGTTCTTGGCGGCGACGCCGATCGACGTGAGCGAAATCCTGCGCGAAAAGCTGTTCGATCCATTCGACACCGTGGTGCTGACGTCGGCCACGCTGGCGGTGGGTGGGCGGTTCGATTACATGAAGCAGCGGCTGGGAGTGCTGCCTGCGACCGAAAGCGTGCTGCCGCACGAGTTCGATTATCCGACGCAGGCACTGCTGTATCTGCCCCCGAGCTTGCCGGACGTCCGGCATCCGTCGTACGCGGCGATGGCCGCGGACGAGATCACCCGGCTGCTGGAAATTTCGCAGGGGCGGGCCTTCGTGCTGTTCACCAGCTACGCGCAGATGAAGGATCTGTACGAGCGCGTTTCCGGACGGCTGAGGTTTCCGTTTTTCATGCAGGGGACGGCGCCGCGGTCGATTTTGCTCGACCGGTTTCGCACCACGCCGAATGCGGTGCTGTTTGCGACCTCGAGCTTCTGGCAGGGGGTGGACGTGCCAGGGGCGCAGCTTTCCTGCGTGATCATCGACAAGCTGCCGTTCGCGGTGCCGAGCGATCCGGTTGTGGCGGCGCGGGTGAGGGCCCTGGAAGAAGATGGGCGCAACGCGTTCGCGGAGTATCAGGTGCCGGAAGCGGTGCTGGCGCTGAAGCAGGGCTTCGGGCGCCTGATCCGGTCGAAGACCGACCGCGGGATTTTGTCGATCCTCGACAACCGCATCTGGCGCATGCACTATGGTAAAATTTTCCTCGAGTCCCTGCCCCCATACACAACCACGCGGGACCTCACGGAAGTCGCGCGATTCATGGCCTCTCCACGGGAATAGCGCGCTTTCGTCCCGGAGTTCAAAGGACAACCCATGTACGAAGTGAGCGTTGATGAGACATTTGCGGCGGCGCACAATCTGCGGAACTACCATGGAAAATGCGAGGACCTGCACGGGCATAACTACAAGGTGCGCGTGGTTCTGGCGGGCAAGGAACTGGACGATACCGGGCTGCTGTACGATTTCGTGCATTTGAAGCGGGTGATTCAGGAAGTGATCGCGTCGCTTGACCATAAATATTTGAACGAGCTGGCGCCGTTCGACACGTTGAATCCGTCGGCTGAGAATATTGCGCGGTATATTTTCGACTGCTCGGCGAAGAAGCTGCCGGGATCGGCGAACGCGGCGGGAATTGCGAGCGTGACGGTGTGGGAGACGGATACGAGCGCGGCGACCTATCGGGGGTAGTGAGCGGAGGATTCGCCGGGCTCGGGGGTTTTCAGGGGAGCGGCATGGCCGACCCAGCAAGCCTCAATCGTCCCTCCGGGATCTTGGGGGCTTCGTGCCCGGCACTCGGCTCCTTGCCGGGCTAATTACCATCGCCGCTCTGCGGTGGAACAGTATGCAGATCACTGAGATTTTCAAGTCGATACAGGGGGAGGGGACGCGCGCGGGATTGCCGTGTGTTTTTGTGCGGCTGACGGGGTGCAATTTACGCTGTACCTGGTGCGATACGGCTTACGCGTTTCATGGCGGAACGAAGCGAAGCGTCGAGGAAGTGCTCGCGATTGTGGATGGATTGGCCAGCTCGGGCGCAGTTCGAGTGCCGCTGGTTGAGATTACCGGCGGCGAGCCGCTGCTGCAGCCGGAAACGCCAGCGCTGGCGGAGAAGCTACTGGCGACCGGCTACACGTTGATGATGGAGACCAGCGGCGAGCGATTTGTCGGCGTGTTGCCGCGCGCGGTGATAAAGATCGTGGACGTGAAGTGCCCGGACTCGGGCGAGGCGGATACGTTTGACATGGCCAACCTCGATGCGGTGAGCCCTGAGGATGAAATTAAATTTGTGATTTCGAGCCGGCGGGATTATGAGTTTGCGCGAGATTTTACCATGCACCACCGGCTGGCCCAGCGGGTGCGGCAGGTGCTATTTTCGCCTGTGTTTCCCGATCCGGCGGGAACGTGGGCCGGATTGAATGCGCGGGAGCTGACGGAGTGGATTCTGGCGGATGGGTTGCCGGTGCGGCTGGGTTTGCAGCTGCACAAGTTTATTTGGGACCCGGCGAGGAAGGGCGTTTAGACGCGAGCGATGGCGGAGAAACCCAAAGCGGTGGTGCTGCTGAGCGGGGGGATGGATTCGTGCGTGTCGGCGGCCATTACGAACCAGACGCACCGGCTGGCGTTGTTGCACGCCAGCTACGGGCAGCGGACCGAGGCGCGCGAGCGGCGGGCGTTCGAGGAGATCGCGGATTTTTACGGGGTGTCCGAGAAGCTGGTGGTGCGGTTTGATGCGTTCGCGCAGATCGGCGGCTCGGCGCTGACGGATGAGAGGATCGCGGTGCCGGAAACTGGAGCGACGCTGGCGCCGGAGGCGGGAATCCCCATCACCTATGTGCCGTTTCGCAACGCGCATTTTCTTTCGGCGGCGGTGAGCTGGGCGGAGGTGATCGGCGCAACGGCGATTGCCATCGGCGCGGTGGAGCAAGACAGCTCCGGTTATCCGGATTGCCGGCCCGCGTATTACCGGGCGTTTGAGGCTCTGATTCGCGAAGGAACGCGGCCCCAAACCAACATCCGGATCGTGACTCCGGTGATCGATCTGAAGAAAAGCAAGATCGTGCGGCGCGGGGCGGAGCTGGGAGCGCCGCTTGAGCGGACCTGGTCCTGCTATCAATTTGATGACGAAGCGTGCGGTACGTGCGATAGTTGCCGGCTGCGGCTGCAGGCGTTTGCCGAGGCGGGCATGCGCGACCCTATCGCCTATCGGGCACCGATTGCGCGATAATGGGGGCGGCGGAAATGCCGCAGTCTACTTGGGGGGATGCTGATATGAAGCGACTGACTCGTGCTTTGATAGCGCTTGCCGCGATTTTGACGTGGGCGACGATTGCTTCCGCGCAGAGCGGGCACGTCAACGGCCAGGTGTTGGATAAGGACGGGAAACCGTGGCCGGGCATTACGGTCGTGATGAAGAGCGAGAGCGGCCGAACATACACCTACAAGACCGACAAAGACGGAAAGTTTACGCAGCTCGGATTGACCGTCGGGCTTTACACCGTCACGGTAAGCGATTCAAGCGGCCTCAACTATTCCCAGCAGAACCAGGTCCAATCCGACATCGATACCAACATCACGATCAATTTCAAGACTCTGATGGAGCAGGGGAAAGCGGCCCCCAGCGCGGAGCAGCAGAAGGCGCAACAGGAGTCGCAGAATAAATTCAAGGAAATGCAGACCCACTTCAACGCGGGACGGGCGGCGCTGGACGACTACGACGCGACGAAGAAGCAACTCGCCACGACGCCCGCCGATCAGCGTCAGCCTCTGCAGGACAAGATGGATACCGACGCAAAGACCGCGGTGTCGGAATTGGCGATGGCGGAGCAGGGCGTGCAGGCGAAGGACACGAAAAACCACGCGGTGGTGTGGTCGAACCTGGCGCAGGCGTATGAGAAGGCGGGCCAGACGCAGGAAGCCGTGGACGCGTACCAGAAGGCAATCGACCTGCAACCGTCCGCGGGAATTTATCAGAACCAGAGCACCTCGCTGGCGGCGCTCGCGGTGGCTCAGACCGATCCCAAGGCGCAGGCCGACAAACTGGCCCAAGCGAACTCGGATTGCGATCAAGCTGCGAAGCTGGATCCGAATCCGGCGGCTGCGCTGGCGTGCTGGAAGAACATCGGGATCATCCTGACCGGCAAGAGCGACTTCAAGGACGCGGTGCCCCCCCTGCTCAAGGCCACGCAATTGAATCCGAAAGACGTGCAGGCCTGGTTTCTACTCGGCAGCGCCTACACCGGATTGATCATGCCGAACCAGCAGGGCGACAAGATCACCTACGAGATTCCGCCGGGCACCACCGATGCGTATCAGAAGGTGATCGACCTCGATCCGAACGGGCCGTATGCCGTGCAGGCCAAGCAGAATCTCGACGCGCTCGCCGCGATGGCAGGCGGCGATGCGACGGCGGTCGGCGTGAGGCCGAAGAAGAAGAAATCGTAGTTCGCCGGCGGATGGCGGCGATCGTTTTCGCGCGCTGCAATTCTCAATTGGCTGCACGTAAAATTTTTGATTCTGCTCCGGCCGCTCCGCCCCCCTCGACCTGAGCGCGCGAGAATGCTATTCTCTCGCTCGTAGACCTCAAGGATTTGGGTGCACGACGTGGATTCGAGCCAGGCAGGCACACAGCGACGGCGGACCGAGCGAATTTCCGGGACTTTCCCGCTGATCGTGCGCGGCATCGATCTGCTGGGCCAGCCGTTTGAGGAGCGCACGTCGACGGTGGCGCTGAACCTCAACGGTTGCCGCTACGTCTCAAAGCATCACCTGCCGAAGAACACCTGGGTGACCCTGGAGATACCGCAAGGCGGCCAGCGGCGGAACGTTCGCGCGCGCGTGGCGTGGATTCAGCGGCCGCATTCGGTGCGCGAATTTTTCCAGATTGCCGTCGAACTCGAAACCCCTGCGAATATCTGGGGAGTGGAAGATCCGCCAGCCGATTGGCAACTGCAAGAAACGACGTCCGCAGCTGTCGAACCAGATGCCCCCTCAACCTCCGCGCGTTCCGTAGAAGAATCCGGCGCGAGCGCGATTGCAGAAACGACGGAACCTTTTGCGGAAAGAGCCAGGCCCGACATGACCAATCCATTGTTTGAATCTGCAGCCGCTGTACCGTTTGGGGCGTCCTCATTGGCCGGGCAGGAATCGGCGGGCGCGGCGGAAAGCCCGCTACTGCGCGAGTGGAAGGCGGAAATCGAGCGGCAGGCGAGCCGCGCGGCGGAGGCCGCTTCGGTCCAAGCAGCAGAACAAGCGTCGGCGCGTGCGACCGAGCAAATCCGGCAGACGATGGATGAGATCGAACAGGCGCAGCGGGCGGCCAGTGGAACTTTCGCTTCCGAGTTGGCCGCGAAACAGGAAGAAATCCTGACCGGACTGAAGGTTCAGTTCGAGCAGGGACTGTCGCAGGCGCGCGAGCTGGTTCACGATCTGGATCGCCGGGCCCAGGCGTTACGCGCGGAAAGCGAAGCGGCGGCGGAATCGACGAGCCGACTGGCCCAAGCGCGGTGGCAACTCGACGCCGCCGAAGCGGCGCGATCGCAGCAGGAGTCGGCGGATACGTCGCGAGCCGTATTTGCGTCGACTGAATCGGCCGCGTCGGAATGGCATCAGCGAGTCGAAGGAGAAATGACGCTGGCCCAAGCGCAGTGGAACGAGCTGCTGCAGTCCTCGCTGGACGGCAGCATCGAACGCCTAGTGGAGGCGCTTTCCGGGCGCTCGCAGGAAATCCTGGACGGCGCCGAGCAACGGATGATGGAGCGCTTCGCCGAGCTTCGCCAACCGCTCGGGCAAATGTACACCGAGGCGCGCGACACTGTTTCGGGGCTGCGCGCGGCGCTGGAGCAGGAAGTGGGGAGGGCCCGGTCGTCACTGGCGGAGATCGAACAGGCCGCGGGCCGGATGAAGGAATACTCGGCGCAGCTCGAGGCCGCCAGCCACGATACGTTGAACGAATTGCATCGGCGGCTGGAAAACATTCTCGACACGCAGACCGAGGAAATGCACCGGCGCGCACAGCATGCGGTGGAGGGCGTGCCGCAGCGGCTGGCGCCGACGCTCGATCATCTCGGCAGCCAATTGGTCGATCGGACGATGGCGGAGGTGGAAGCGAAGCTGGGGCCGCGCGTGGAGCGCGTGCCGGAATTGCTGCGCGAGCTGGCGAACCGCGAAGGGGAGCTGGAGAACAGCCTGAGGCTGCATCGCGAGCGGCTGCGACAGGTGTCCGAGAACAGCCAGCGCGAAGTGGCGGCGCAGATCGGTGTAACGATCGCGAATCTGCGAAACGATTTTGAGGGCGCGCGAAAGGAAGCGCTGAACAAGTGGGGCGAAGAGCTGGATGCGGCGGGAGTGCGCGCCTCGCATTCGGCGGCGGAATCGATCGGGAAATCTTCGGAGTGGTTTCAGCAGGAGGCGCGTGCGCGTTTGCAGGTTCTGGTCGAGCAGGCCCTGATCACGGTAGGAGGCGGTTTCGATGAGAAAACGGCCGAGGCCGGCCGGCGATTTGAGGCGCAACTCGCGGAGCAGTCGTCCAACCGGCTCGCCGGGATTCATCAGCAGCTCGACGAGGTCGCGGAGGGGGTTTCCAGCCGCACGCACTCCCAACTCGATGCCGCCGCGGAAGCAGCCGCGGCGTCGTTCGGGCAGATTCTGCGCAGCATTTCCGATGACGAGATCGGGCAGTTTACGGGCCGGAGCCACGGCGCCGTCGAAGAGCGCAAGCAGGAGCTGCAGGGCTTCAGCGATCAGCTGTACCGCAACATGGACGCCAGCGCCTCGGAGCGGATGGACCGCTTCAAGGCGGAAATGGCGTCCGCGCGCGATGCGAATCTGACCGAAGGGCGAGGCGCGCTGGCGGCGGAATTTCGATCGGCGCTCGAAGGCTACCGGCTGGAGCGCGACGCACACGACAAGGCCTGGGCCGAGAATCTGGATCGCCTGGGACGCGAGTCAGCGGAGAAATATCAGGAGCGATTGGATGCGGCGTGCGATTCGTGGATCGTTTCTTCCGTGCGGCGGCTTAACGAGCACGGCCAAAACGTGATCGAGTCGCTGATGCGGTCGGCCGACCAGGCGCTGAGGGATTCGTGCGCGAATCTTTTCGGCGGGCTTTCCGAGATGATGCGCGAGAACAGCGCGAGCAGCACGACAGCCGCCGGGGTGCCTGGATTCACGCCGCCCAGAAGCGATGCGAGTGAAGCATCCGCTCCGCACAATCATGCTTCGCACGGGGCGATCGCCTAGACGACGCCCTGGCAAGAAAGTCCACACGGGTTGTTTCTTCGTTGAGAAACAGAAATCGGTGGATTTCCGCTAGTTCGGACTAACGAGCTGACGCCTGCTTTTCTCCCGCCGCTTGCTGGACAGCATTCACTACGTAGGCGACTTGTTCGTTGGTCAGCTTCGGATGCATCGGCAGGCTGAGAACCCGGTCGCAGGCGCGCTCGGCCCGGGGAAACGTCCCAGGGGGCAGGCCGAGGGATGAATAGGCCGGCTGTAGGTGGACCGGTTTGGGATAGTGGATCACGGTTTCGATTTCCTGCGCGGCGAGCTTGGCGACCATGGCGCTGCGATTTTCCACGTAAATGACGAATTGATGGTACACGCACTCGTCGCGCGGATCGTCGACGGGGATTTCCAGCCGCGCCCCTGCGAGTGATCGGCGGTATTGGCGGGCGATTTCCTGGCGCCGCTCGGTCCAGTTGTAGAGATGCCGCAGTTTGATGCGCAGCACGGCTCCCTGGAATCCTTGCAGGCGGGAGTTGTAACCGACGAATTCGTGTTCGTAGCGCGCGGTCTGACCGTGGTTGCGAGCGGCGCGGACGAATTTAGAGATTTGATCGTCGTCGGTGGTTAGCGCGCCACCTTCGCCGTAGGCTCCCAGGTTCTTCGTGGGGTAAAAGCTGAATGCGGCTGCATGGCCCAGCCCACCGACGCGGCGGCCGCGATAGCGCGCCCCGTGGGCCTGCGCCGCGTCTTCCAGGATACGGACGTTGTGGCGCGCCCCGACCTCTCGAATGGCGTCCATATCCGCGGGCCGGCCGTAAAGGTGCACGGGCAGGATGACGCGCGTCCGTGGAGTGATGGCGCGTTCGATGAGATTCGGGTCGAGATTCCCCGTGGCCGGATCGATATCGACGAAGACGGGGACCGCGCCGCAATAGGTGATCGCTTCGGCGGTGGCCAGGAACGTATTGGGGCTGGTGATGACTTCGTCGTCGGCTTGCACGCCCAACGCGAGCAAGCCCAGGTGCAGCGCGGCTGTTCCCGTGCCGACCGCGATGCAGTGCTTTGTGCCGCAGAAATCGGCGAATTCCCGTTCGAAGGCTTCGACTTCGGCCCCCAGCACGAAGCTGGAATTCTGGCAAACACGCTCGAGCGCCGGCAGGATTTCATCCCGCAGCTCAGCGTACTCCGCCTGGAGATCGAGAACCGGAACTTTCAATGCAAGCTGCCTCGGGTGCTACGCGAGTGACTAGTGTACACGAAGGAGCGCGGCGACGAGTGCGTGGCCAGGGGCATTGGGCGGGGCTGCCATGCTGGATACCACCGCAGGAGGCTCGTATTCAGGTCGTATCAGTCGAGTTACAGCGTTACAGCGCCTGGGATTGAACGCACGAGTGAAATGTCCACGCAATTGCTGGAACGGTGTTGGTATGATTGAGGAGTTTGGCCTCGTTGAAATACTTTCCCAAGACGGGATGTCTCTGCGGCTCCGCTACATACTAGGCTTCTAGGCTCGGGAGAACCACGCACCATGGCGAGAGAAGGTTCAGAAGGTTCAAAGGGCGACCGGCGGCACCAGCGGGTGACGACGCCGAAGGGCGTCTGGGTCGCCTGGCAAAATGGCAAGCAGCAAAACGTGTCGCGCGTCCGCGACCTGAACCTCGGCGGCATGTTCATCGCCACGCCGACGCCACTGCCGCCGGGAGGGGTCCTGCCGCTGCTGATGTCGGTGCCGGAAGGGGAAATCCGCTGTAAAGCCACGGTGCGCAATCTGGTTCCTGGCGAAGGCATGGGCGTTCAGTTCACCGAAATCAACGCGGAGAACCAGACTCGCCTGGAAAAGCTCGTCGCACGCCTGCTGATGGCCGAATCGAATACTCCCACCAGCGCGCCGGCCCGCGAATCGAAATAAAGTTGCCCCCGGACGTTTCCAACGGCTAAAATCCGCCCAACCGAAGGTCTAAAGGAGTCCTTGCATGAGCGATGATTTCATACCCGGCCAGCGAATCGGCGATTACGAAGTACTCGGAGTGTTGGGCGCAGGCGGCATGGGCAAGGTGTACAAGGTCCGCAACGTCATCTCGGACCGTGTGGAGGCGATGAAGGTTCTGCTTGCGAATCTTGCGGCTCAAAAGGAGCTCGCCGACCGGTTTCTGCGCGAAATCAAGCTGCTGGCCAGCCTGAATCATCCGAATATCGCGGCGCTGAATACCGCGATGACGCTGAACAATCAATTGATCATGATGATGGAGTATGTGGACGGCGTGACTTTGGCGTCGCGCCTGCAGCAGGGGCCGATTCCGCCTGCCGACGCGGTGAACTACTCCTCGCAGGTACTGAGCGCGCTGAGCTACGCACACAAGCTGAACGTGATCCACCGCGACGTGAAGCCCGCGAACATGATGCTGGCAGCGCTGGGAGAAGTGAAGCTGATGGACTTCGGCATCGCGCGGCCGAACAACGAACAGGGCATGACCGTTACGGGGACGACGCTTGGATCGCTGAATTACATGTCGCCCGAGCAGGTGCGCGGCGAAGCGGTCGACGCGCGCTCGGATTTGTATTCGATGGGCGTTTCGATCTACGAGATGGTGACCGGACAGCTGCCCTTCCGCGGTCACAGCAACTATTCGGTGATGTCCGCCCACCTGCAGGAAACGCCGCAGCCTCCCATCGTGCTGCGTCCCGATCTGCCGAAGGGGTTGAGTGACATCGTCCTGATGTCGATGGCCAAGGATCCCAAGGACCGGTTCCAGTCCGCCGATGCGTTTGCGAATGCTCTGAAGAGCGTGACGGCGGGCGGAACGGTGGCGATGGCGGGAGCGGGGATCGTGAGCCCGGTGCCGGGAACTGTTCGCGTGCCGCAACCCATGCCTGCTGCTGCGCCGGCGGCAGCCGTGCCGACGGTGCCCATGGCTGTGGCCGCGGCTACGGCTCCGCACAGCAGCAATCGCGGGGTTTACATGGCGCTAGGCGGTCTACTGGTGCTGGCAATTCTGTTTGCGGGCGGGTTCTATCTGCCGAAGATCATCAAGACGCACGCGAGCCCGGGAGCTGCATCGCAACCGGCTGGGCAGCCGGCTGGGGGTGCCCCCGTGGACATTTCGGCGCCGCCGGCCGATGCCGTGACCGTGACGGCCCCCGCGCAGGATGCGACGCCCGCTGCGCCGCCGCGGGAAGATCCCAATGTGGCGCGAGCGCGCCAGGAAGCGGAGCAGAAGGCGGCCGAGAAAGCGCGTGCGGAAGCAGCCGAGGCTGCTCGCAAGGCTGCGCTGCTGAAGGAAGTCGAGACGCAGGACGATCAGCTTGAAGCAAGGTCGGCCACCATCGGCGCGGGGCTGAATAATCTGCGGCGCCAGCAGCAGGCGGCGGGATACGGCTTGCGCGGGGATATCGAGCAGACCGAGCAGATGATGCAAATCAATCTTTCGCACGCCCAGACGGCGCTGCATGACGGCGATCCGGACAAGGCGAAAGAGTACCTCGATAAGGCCGAGACGCAGGCGATGACACTCGAGAGATTCCTGGGACGCTAGGCGGTTCGGACACTTGGCCGCCGCGTTGCTGGCGCTAGAACGGCGGCGTTTCGGTCGAGGTGGGGTGCTCGAACTCTAGCAGGTCAATCGCGTAGCGATAGACCGCGAGACGAGTGGATTCGTTGATGGTGTGAGCGCCGACCACTTCGCTGAACGCGCTGTGGATTTCGTGCATCTGATCGTCCGGCAACCCTTCCAGTATTTTTCCGAATTGATTTTTCGCCAGCGTTACCGGGTCCGCGTTGCTTCGCGCCTGTTCTTCAGCAGTGGGTTCCTGAGGCGTGGAACTCGCGCCGGCGGGCGGCGTGGCGGATGAAGTCGTACCCGCAGGCGCAGCGCTTGCCGCGGATTTTGGGGCGGTCGTCGCGGATCGAGCTTTCAGAGTAGTAGCGGGCGGCCGAGCGGTCTGGGTCGCTTTGGATTCGTATTGCTGGTAGAACTCGTAGCGGAACTGTTTTTCGTAGAGATCGGCGTACGATTTTCGCTGGCTGTCGTTGGCGGGCTTGGTATCGCGCAGCGCCTTCGACTCAAAATCCTTCAGATCGGCCTCAAATGCCACGAATTCCGCCCGCGCGACTTTGCTGGGGCCTTTGCCTGTTCGTGCCAGCGATGCCGCGAGCGCATCGGTTCGCGCATCGTAGCACTTGCCGTATGCGGCGTTTGCATTCAGGATGTCGTACGGCATATTGAGTGCGATCAGGCCGGTCCTCTTACCGTAATAAAGAATCCAGTCTCCCGAAGTCATCTTCAGAATCTGTGCACAGCTGAGGCCGAGCCGGTCGGCATCGGGCCCTGACACAGGGTGGGCGGTCGCCTGTGCGCGGGCGCGGGTCGCTGCTCCTGAAGCCAGGATTACAACCAGAAGAACCGTTGCGTATCGCATCGCATCGATGCTACCTGAGCGCGCCGAGGCGCCGCAAGAATCTCCATCTGCATGTGAACTCCGCATGGAAGTCCAGCTCCCGCTCTCGTGGTGAGTGTTAGAGAACGCATGTCTCAATGCGGTTTGGGGGGCCTGAGGATGGCGCGCTCAACCAAATGATCGATGGCGCGCTGCAGATGCTTGCGGCGTGTCTCGGGGTGCTTCGACGATCCAAGCCACAGCAGGAACTGCCGGCGATGCCCGGGTGGCATTTCGTCGAATCCCCGGCGGGCCTTCGGATGTTTGGCCAGCGCGGCTCGCAGGCCGGCCGGGATCGGAACCGTGCGAGACGCGAGGTCGACGCGAAGCTCGACCGTTACGGGGTCGCCCCAATCGACGTCCGCCGCTTTCCGCTGCGCGGTGTTGATCTGCATTCGATACCTGCCGCCGCCCGCCGGCACGATGGTCGTCCGCACCCTTTTACCGCCGATGACAGCGACGACGGGAATGTATTTCGACCTGGCAGTTTTTGCGCGCTTGCTGGCACTTTGTCCCCCTCGCATCTGGCTCTGCAATTTGCGCGCGACCTGGTCCGGCACATCCACGTGCCGCATCATCCAGATCTTGTAAATGGTGGCCATGAATCGCAGCGGCTTGGATTTTCCGGGCATGCGTTCGTTTTCACATCCGTTCGGACGCCGAGCTTCCCGCCTCGACCAGATCGATTTCGTATTCGAGCTTGCGCATCACTTCGTCGCTGATTCTCTGGTGATTCCGCAGATTCAGGATCGCGGCGCGTTGCAGCGCGCGGACCTGGCGCGAGATTTCGCGCCAGCGCTGATAATCTTCGGGGCGATAGCCGGTTTCCGCCCCGTGGTTGTTCTCCAGCATGTTGAGTTTGCGGCGCTGCGCGCGAATCAGATCGTCGAAAACCGCCGCGGCATCCTCGCTGGCGTCCTGTTTGGCATGCTCGAGGTAGGCCACAGCTGCTTCGACCATCTCACGGCGTGCGCGACTCTCCTCCGGATCCCTGCTCTCGGGTACCCCGAGGCCCAGGCCGCGAATGAGCGGCGCAAGCGTGAGTCCCTGAAGGACGAGTGTCACGAAGATCACGCAAAACGTCAGGAAAATCATCTCATTCCGCTCGGGGAAAT
>Ga0210404_10000274_pt1 | contig 30642 bp, 30 predicted proteins | sample IncBWH28MmetaG_FD_155455 | JGI IMG/M metagenome (GOLD analysis project Ga0210404, IMG submission 155455) | Forest soil microbial communities from Barre Woods Harvard Forest LTER site, Petersham, Massachusetts, United States - Inc-BW-H-28-M | ecosystem: Environmental > Terrestrial > Soil >... | reverse complement strand
CATAGCACGACTGGACGATCCAGATTTCATGACGCCGTCCCCGATTCTATGGTCGGCATGGGGACGGCGGCCAGCGTGAGCATCGGGTAGGGGAATTAGTAAAACAAATACTTCCTCCACTTATCATCCGACCGGCCCATGAGCCGCATGATGTGGCGACTGGTGTGAAGGTTGAAGGCGCGTGGTTCGCGCATCAGCTTCATGCCGGCTTCGAGGGGGAACTGGTTGCCCTTGCGGCGGTTGCAGGCGTGGCAGCAGGCCACGAGGTTCTCCCAAGTGGAGGAGCCTCCGCGGGAGCGGGGAATCACGTGATCCAGCGTCAACTCGCTGGAGGGCAGCACGGTCGCGCAGTACTGGCACGTGTTGCGGTCACGCAGCAGAATGTTCTTGCGCGACAGGGCGCGGCTCTGGTGCGGGATGCGGCGGTACTCCAGCAGGCGGATCACCGAGGGCACGCGCATGGCGATGCGCGCCGCGTGCAGGAAATGCCCGTTCTCTTCTTCCGTCATGGCCACGCCCTTGAGCACCAGCACCAGCGCACGGCGCGCGGCGCACACGTTAATGGGCTCGTAGGACGCATTCAGCACCAGCACGGGCGCGTGCAGCGCATTGCCATTGGCGTCGCGATGCATGGCCGCCGCCGCGAACAAGCCGGCGGCGTGTCTGCCTGGTGGTCCTGCCTCGGTTTCGATCCTGGCTGACATAAATTCTAGATTCCCACGGCCTTGGCCATTGGAACGTGGTCCGCTCCCATCCTTTCGTCCATCTGAATGTCGCCGGCTTGTGGTCGAATCTCCACGTGCTGCGCTGAGATCTTCAACGTGCGGGCGACGGTCGCGACCCAAACCTTGCAAGCGCCGGCGCGGCGCAAAACCCGCGCACACTCTGAAACTGTCGTGCCGGTGGTGTAAACATCGTCCACTACCAGGACTTCGCGGCCTTTCACCAACTCAGGCTGAGCTACTCCGAAAGCTCCTCGCAGATTCTCGCGGCGCTGGTGACTGGTAAGGCCGATTTGCGACGCGGTCTCGCGTTTTCTTTCGAGGACTCCCGCGCACAAATGCAAGCGCTGCCCCGGCTGCCTTATTTTCATCGCGGCGCGCGCAATAAGCTCTGCCTGGTTGAAGCCCCGTTGGCGGAGCTTGCTGCGGTGCAACGGCACGGGAACCACGGCCACGGACTCCGCCGGAAACTCGGGTTCGAGCCCCGCGATCGCCTCCGCCAGCATGCGTCCGAGAACGTTCGCCGCCGGGCGCACGCCACCAAACTTCAGCAGGTGAATCAGTTCGCGCAGTCCGCTTTCATAGCTGCCATAAGCCACCGCACGCGCGAAGGCCGGCTCGACCCGGCGGCACAGCCCACATCGGGAGTCGCCCGGAGCGCCAGACAACGCGTAGGAGGAAAATAGCCGCTCGCCGCAAATGGCGCAGACTCCGCCCGGGATTGGGCGCATGGCATCGAGACATTCCTGGCAAACCGGGAGCCGCGAAATCCTGACGAGAGGCGTACCGCAGATGCGGCAATCAGAGGGAAACAAAACGGCGAAGAGGCTTTCGGCAATCTGGCCAGTCCATCCTCGTTCGACCCAACCTCGGCCAACCCGTTCCAGACCGGTTCGGGAAGCAATAGGACTGCATGCCACTGCAGCCTTGGCTTGGCTAGCCCGAATTCTGTCCTCACTACTGCTGAAGACGGCCTCCGTGTTACCCGCAGGAAATCTTCTTTGGGCGGGTGACCCCTGAGATTGCCTGTTCGAATAGAGTATAACGGCGGCCGGGGCCGCTAGGCAACGTTACGGTTGGCACGCTGCGCCGGCGCGGGCATTTTCTTGATGGTTTCCGGCAACCGCTCTTTCACCGGCACGAACCACAAACGATAGTCCCGCCGGAAGCATTCCGTACAGCGCACCGGCTGCAGCAGGAAGATCGGCAGAAGATAACGTTCGGAAAACGTCCGGCGCCGCGAGCGGAAGCCCGTCTCGCTGCCGCAATCGTCGCAGTGGAACTCAAGGTACCTCTGGAACCAAGCCTCATCAGGGGAGTTTTTTACCACGCTACACCTCGGAATAATAAAACTGCGAAGGGGCGACAACCGTTAGGCTATTTTACCCCTAAGCGAGGAACAATCCAACCAGGAAAGGTGTGCCCAGTAACGGTTCCACCCATGCCAGAACCCGCGGTGGACTTGTAATCTAGCCCGCCCGCATGCTAACGTGCCGCCGTTTAGTGTTTTGAACAAGTTACGGCACGACATTGCTTTCATCTCACGCCCAACGAGGATTCCACCTATGAGCAGTCCAGTCCCCGAATCAGGAACTGGTGTCAAGAAACACGTCCCTTTTGTGCCCGAGAACATGGAGATGAAGGAATTTACCCTTCGCGCCGTGCTGCTGGGACTTCTTATGACGATTGTCCTCGGAGCCGCCAACGCGTACCTGGGCTTGCGTGCCGGTATCACGATCGCGGCAACATATCCCGCCGCCGTGATTGCGATGGCAGCGATGCGGGCGTGGAAGGGATCGCTGCTCGAAGAGAACATAGCCCGGACTGCAGGTTCTATTGGGGAGTCGGTCGCGGCCGGGGCGATCTTTACTATTCCCGCTTTCCTAATTGCGAAGGCGTGGCCTTCCTTTGAGCCTGGGGTCGCGTACTGGAAATCGACGGCGCTCATCATGGTGGGCAGCATTCTGGGAGTCCTGTTCATTTCTCTGGTGCGGCGCGGCATGGTAGAAGATCCCGAACTGCCCTTTCCAGAATCGTTGGCGGCATCGGAGATTCACAAAGCTGGACAACGGGGAGCCCAGGCCGCCAAATATCTTTTCTGGAATATTGGCGTCGGCGGCTTCGTGTATCTGCTAGGGCGCTTTGGGTTGTTTGCAGCAGACAAGGACTTTCATTTTGGAGTTGGCGCTCTGGGCCGGAGTCAGGTCCGGCTGGGTGGAGTCGGAACCACGAATATGCTCGCGACCGGCGGGGCCAGCATGGCCGCGGCACCGAGTGTGAGCCCTGCCTACTTGGGCGTGGGATACATCATCGGGCTTCGCCTGGCATCACTTCAGTTTTCCGGAGGCGTGCTTGCGTGGGGTCTGATGGTTCCGCTACTGATGTATTTCCTGGGCCCACAACTCAAACAATATATTCCCGCCGATACGCCAGATGACTGGGCAACGATGGCGACAGCAGTGTGGCGGTTTATTGTGCGACCGATCGCCGTTGGTGGCATGCTGGTGGGCGCGGCATACACCCTCTACAAAATGCGATCGAGCCTTACTGCGGGACTGGGAAAAGCATTTTCCGACCTTCGCCAAACCTCCGAACAGCAGGCCAAGCTTTCACGCACGGAACAATACATGAGTTCGAAGATCGTGTTCGGGTTGATCGCGGTGATGTTCGTGCTCATGTGCTTCCTGTACATACATATTTCTGGGCTGGTTTGGCCGGCGGTGCTGGCAGCGGTCGTGATGCTTGTGGTGGGATTTATCTTCGCGACAGTCTCAGGCAATCTGGTCGGCTTCATTGGTTCTTCCAATAACCCAATTTCCGGGCTGACGCTGTCGACTCTAATTATTGCCGCGCTGCTGATGGTTGCCCTGGGAGTTCACGGAATAAAGGGCGTGGCCACAGTGCTAGGAGTGGCCGCCGTAGTCTGCGTTTCAGCGGCGGTTGCTGGCGAACTGTTGCAGGATTTCAAGGTCGGCTACATTCTGGGCGGTACGCCCAGCAAAATTCAAAGCGCCGAATTGATTGCCGTGGTGGTGGCGAGTTTGGTCATGTATTGGCCGCTTTACCTGCTTCATACCGCGTTCGGTTTCGGCAGCCGGGATCTTTCAGCGCCACAAGCCGGGCTGATGGCCACTCTGGCGATTGGCATCGTGGGCGGCGACATGCCGTGGCCACTTGTGGTGGTCGGCGTCTGCTTCGGCATCGCGCTGATCATGATGCAGGTGAAAAGTCCGATGCTGGTGGCCGTGGGGATGTATCTGCCATTTGAGACCACGTTCGCAATTTTCCTGGGCGGAGTCTTCCGTTCGATCGGCGATTGGATGGCCAAACGTCGCGGGCTGAACGCGGCGCAAACCGCGCGGGCGGAAAATGCCGGAGTTCTTACGGCATCCGGTTTGATCGCGGGTGAAGCCATCTGTGGGCTGCTCTGGGCGGGGGTCATCGCAATGTCGTTTGCCCAGCAACCGTGGTTGAGCCTGGCCTCGGCATGGGCCTCGAGAATCAAGACGGCGCAGATCTTTGCGCATCCTCTGTATCTGAGTGGAATTGTTGTGATGGCTCTGCTGGCCGGCCTGATGATCTTCCTGCCGCTATCCAGCGCCGGCGACCCAAATGAGCCTGCGCCACCGACGGCGATGATGTAGTTTTTAGCTACGGAGGACGCGAAGAGACACGAACGATCCGCAATTCCTTCGTGCAACTTTCTGTCCTTCGTGGTTTTGTGTTTTATGTCGATCTCAGAAAACCTTGCTGTCGTGCGCGGACGTATGGATCACGCGGCGCTGCGCGCTGGGCGCCCACCCGGAGAAATCGCTCTGATGGCGGTCAGCAAGACACAACCGCCGGACCGCATCCGCGAAGCCTATGACGCGGGCCAACGCCTGTTCGGCGAGAATCGAGTCCAGGAGTTTGCCGGCAAGGCCGATGCGCTCCGGGATTTACAGGCCGCCGAATGGCACATGATCGGCCACCTGCAGACCAACAAAGCCGCAAGAACTGTGGACCTGTTTAGCTCCGTGGATTCCGTCGATTCGCTGAAGCTGGCGGAGAAACTTGGAGAGGCGGCTCGCAAACTCGGAAGGAAGCTGGACGTACTGGTCGAGATCAACGTCGGCGGCGAAGCGGCGAAGAGCGGCGCTGCGCCAGATTCGCGAGAGCTAGAAGAATTGCTGCTCGCCGCGCCTCGGCTGGAGACGCTGGTGTTCCGCGGGCTGATGACCGTGCCTCCGTTTACTGACGATCCTCAGGGGGCGCGCCCCTACTTCCGCAAGCTGCGCGAATTGCGCGATGTGATTGCCGCCCGCAAGCTGCCAGGCGTCGCCATGGACCAGCTTTCCATGGGCATGTCGCACGATTTCGAAGTCGCGATTGAAGAGGGATCGACTTGCGTGCGCGTGGGTACGGCGATCTTCGGCGAAAGAACCGAGGGTTAATTGGAGCGCTGCTGCTGGCCGAGACCGCATTTTCGCTAAGAAAGAACACGTGATTCGCATTCAGGAGTCGAGCGGCGGCGTGACGTTTGCGGTTAAAGTCCATCCCCGCGCTAGGAAAGATGGCATCACCGGCTCGCTCGGCGATGCACTGAAGGTTTCTCTAACCTCGGCTCCCGTGGAAGGCCGTGCCAACCAGGCCTGCATCGAATTCTTCACAAAACTTTTGAAGGTCCCGCGCTCTTCCGTTACCATTGCCTCCGGCCAGACCAGCCGCCAAAAGGTGATTCGTGTGTCTGGGCTTTCGGCCGAGGAAGTCAGGGTGCGCATTGGGATGTAGACGCGAGTAGATTTAACCAGCGCCAGAAACGCGGGCGGGGGCGCCCGCGCCACACCGTCATCAGGGAGCCACTCTTGAGCTTTTCCGAACGCTTGCAGGAAATTCGCACCGGCTTCGAGCGTCCCTTCTGGGTCGCCAACATCAGCGAGCTTTTTGAGCGCCTTTCTTACTACGCCGTGTTTGCCGTGCTGGCGCGCTACCTGCACGAGGGGTTGCACTTCGACATCGAGCAAGCCAGCAGCCTGACTGGGATGTTTGGCGGGTGGGTCTGGTTCCTTGCGGTAGTGGGAGGCGCGATCGCCGACCGGCTCGGCTTCCGGCGCGCGCTTTCGCTGGCGTATCTGATTCTGAGTTTCTCGTATTTCCTCATGGGATCGCTCGGCGCGTCGTGGTTCGCGCCAGTGCGCAATGCAGTCCCCCTGGCCTCGCTGGTCGCGTTCGTGCTGATTTTGCCCGCCCTCGGCGTAGCGCTCGTGAAACCGAGTGTGGTCGGAACGACCGCACGAGCGTCGAATAAGAATGTTCGGTCGGTGGGATATTCGATTTACTACACGCTGGTCAACGTGGGAAGCACGTTAGGGCCACTGCTGGCGGGTTGGGAACAGGATCACGGCAGTGCTGCAGGACTATTTCGTATCGCAGCGTTGAGCGTCTTCCTCATGTTCTTTATCGTGCTCCTGTTTTTCAAGGAGCCGCGACGATCGGAAGCAGGAGAAGCGGCCACTCTCGGCCAAGTTGGAAGAAACTTTCTTACCGTGCTTTCCAACCCGCGCTTCATGCTCTTCCTATTGATCTTCACAGGATACTGGGTCGTCTTCTGGCAGGAATTCATCGCGTTGCCGCTCTACATTTCCGCCTACATCGATCCGAAGGCCAACACGGCGCGGATTCTGGCTACCGATCCCATTGTGGTCATCCTGTTCACCATGGTGATAGGCTTTGTGACCAAGCGTATGCACGCATTTCACGCCATCGTACTGGGGACCCTGATTTCGAGTCTGGCCTGGGTTCTGATGATCATTCACCCGTCGGTGTGGATGGCGGTGGCAACCTTGGTGGTGGTTGCGATCGGAGAAATCACGCAGCAGCCGCGATATTACGACTACATTTCGCGGCTCGCGCCTCCCGGCCAGCAAGGAACGTATATGGGATTTGCGTTTTTACCGCTGGGCATCGGCTCGTTTATCGCGGGCAAGTTCAGCGGGTGGCTGATGCAGCACTACGGGGAGGAGTTGCACCAACCAAAGATGGTCTGGTGGTGGGTAATCGGAGTGGGATTGGCGACCACTTTGCTGCTCTGGATTTACGACAAAGTCGTCCGCGCGGAGACAGTAGACAAATCATGAGGATGCGAACGGCAGGCGGCGACAAGCATGCGCCTCCGCCTAAGGTTCTGGGCACGCCGGCGGAAATTGCCGCCCAGATCCGGCGCGCACTGAAAGAGGGCGGCTCAGCCGAACACGCGGCGGGCGTGCAGTGGTTCTTCAAAGATGAAATCAAATCGCATGGATGGTATACGGCAGACCTGCGCCGAGCAGCCGTGGGTTTTCGCCGGGAAGTGAGGAAACAATACGGCCTCGATTTTCTGGTCGAGGTCGCCGATTATCTTTTCGCCGGGCCGGTTCTGGAAGAAAAAGTTGCTGCCGTCTTCTTGCTGGAAAAACTCGACACTGAGTTCGGCGACCGCGAGTTCAAGTTGTTCGAATCCTGGCTCGAACGTATCGGCAGCTGGGCTGACCACGACGCGCTCGTCCATTCCCTGATCGCCCCTCTGGTCGCATCCAAACCCGCACGCGCAAGAATAGTTTTCCGCTGGGCGAAGTCGCCGAACCGCTGGCACCGGCGTGCCGCCTGCGTTGCGTTGATTCGCGGGGCGCGGGCGAAGATGTTCTTCCCGGAGATCCAGAAGCTCTCGAACTCACTACTCGCCGACAAAGATGACATGGTGCAGAAAGGATTAGGCTGGCTGTTGCGCGAAACCGCGAAGTTCGATGCGAAGCGGACAGTTCCATATCTGATGAAGATTCGCGAGCACGCACCGCGTCTGGTGTTGCGAACAGCCTGTGAAACGCTGCCGATGGCGGTCAAACAACGGATTCTGGCGACCTGAGTGTTTCTGAGCGCAGGGTGAGGAAGCTACGATGAAAAATCCTTGGTCGCAGTATTGGAACAAAATCCGGGCTCGCCGGGACGAATGGAGACCGGTTCTGGATGCGGAAATGAAAAAATGGTCGGCGATGTCCTATGCCCAAGTCATGTCGAAGCTGCCTGAAAGTGAATGTTATGAAGTTGAGTTTGGATCTAAGAAATGCCAAGTGGAAGTCGAACTCTTGGAGAACACTGAACGATACATCGGTGTTGGGGTATCGGTAGACGATGGTAGCCTTCCGGCCTCTTTCTGGCCTGTGGCTTCGAGTTTCATTTGCAACAAGAACGGCCCCACCGAGGGCAAGTAGAAACGATTTAGAGAGTACTCATTGCGCATCGCCGCTCGGTCCCGCGACTACTTCCCCATTCGCATCCCCGATTCGCTCAATTCCTTCCCATTGTTTACAATAGACGTTTGCCCATGGACCTGGCCGCCATCCAATCAGCGCTGCGCGAACGCAACATGGACGCGTGGCTGTTCTACGACCACCATCATCGCGATCCCATCGCCTATCGTGTGCTCGGCTTGCCCGCGGGTCTGATGGTCACGCGGCGCTGGTTCTACCTGATACCGGCGCAGGGAGAACCCGCGAAGCTGGTCCATAAGATTGAAGCCTGCCATCTCGATTCCGTGCCCGGCAGCAAGCGCCAGTATTCGGGATGGCAGGAACTGTTCGACAGCCTGAAGTCAATGCTCGCACCCTACCGCGACATCGCCATGCAATATTCGCCCAACAACATCGTCTTCACCATTTCCCTGGTCGATGGCGGGACGATCGAATTGCTGCGCGGCCTGGGAAAGAACATCGTTAGCTCCGCCGACCTGGTCGCACAGTTCGAAGCCACCTGGAGTGAAGAGCAGATCAAAACGCACTTCGCCGCCCGCGACAGCGTCGATTCAATCGTGACAGCGGCCTTCAAGGAAATCGGGCAGCGGACGCGCAACGGCGGAACCACGGAACATGAAATCCAGCAATGGTTCATGGAAGCATTTCGCCGCGAGAACCTGCTCACTGACGATCCGCCGATCGTGGCTGTCAACGCCAATGCCGGCAACCCGCACTACGAGCCGCGAGCCGATCATCCCGTCCCCATTCGTGAGGGCGACCTTGTCCTGCTCGATGTCTGGGCCAAGAAAGATACTGCGGGTTCCGTATACTACGACATTACCTGGATGGGCTTCGTCGGCAAGGCGCCAACCGGCCGCATGTGCCAGGTGTTTGAGATTGTGCGCGATGCACGCGATGCCGGCGTAAAAACCGTAACCGACGCAGTGGCCGCCGGACGCCGCATCGCCGGATGGGAAGTGGATCGCGCCACCCGCAATCACATCAAGCAAAAAGGCTACGGCGACTATTTTATCCATCGCACGGGACATTCCATCGGCACCGACGTCCATTCCAATGGGGCCAACATGGACGATCTGGAAATCCACGACGAGCGCCAGATCCTTCCCAACTCGTGCTTTTCCATCGAGCCCGGCATTTACCTGCCGGAATTCGGCGTGCGCAGCGAGGTCAACATGCTGGTCCGGCCCCAGTCGGCCGAAGTCACCGGCAAGATTCAACGCGAGATCGTAACTATCTGATGGCAAATCAAACTACAGCCAAGACCAAAGTGGCCGAGCCGGCGCAGCCCGCGAGCATGATGCCGGTAATCGCGCCGGCCGTGGGCTGGCTGATTCCCGGCTCGGGCCACATCATCCAAAAACGCTGGATTCGGGGTGCGCTTCTGCTCATCTCCATCGGAACCCTGTTCGTGCTCGGCCTGCTGATGCAGGGCCACATCTATCGGGCGAACGCCGGCGACATTCTGGAAATGCTGGGCTTCATAGGCAACCTGGGCGGCGGAGCGCTCTACCTCGCCGCACTGGCGATGGGCTGGGGTACGGCTGTGGTTTCGAATGCGGTCGCGGATTACGGGAAGATGTTTATCATTGTCGCTGGGCTGCTGAACTTCATCGCGGTGGCCGACGCCTACCACATCGCCGTCGGGAAAAAACCATGACCATCCAACTCACTCACTTCAGTGCGGCTTCTGTGTTCGCACTTTTTGCCTCCATCGTCTTCGGCATCACCCACCGCGAGACCACCCGCGACATGATCCGCTACGGCCTGTACTGTTTTGCCATGTTCCTGGGCGGCGCCCTGGTGGCGGGCTGGGCAATGTGGCTGGTGCGAAGGTAGCTTCTAGCCAAACCGTGTCGCGGTTCAGGTTGGACTCGAACTTCTTCGAGATCAGATAACCAAGAGCTTGGGCTAGGAGCCAGAAGCTAGCAACTCCTTTTCACCCCTCCCACACAAACGCATCGAACACTCGCTTCGAATCAAAATTCAGACGCCGGTAGAGGGCGACGGCCCCGGCATTAGCCTCGGTCACGGTCAGGGAGAGCATGGAGAAGCCGCGCTTGCGAAGATTGACTGAGGTCGCGGCCAGCAGCGCCTCGCCGATCCCGCGAGAACGGTACTCCGGCAACACGCACACTTGGGTCACATGGCCCACATCGCTGCGAACGCGGGAGCATAGAATCAGCCCGATCAGATTCTTCGCCTTGCGGTCCACGGCGGCGAATGACGATTCCGAGTCGAACAACCCGCATCCTGGAAACCGCACAATGTTATTCAGGAAGCGCAGCGATCCCGCCAGCGTGTGGTACTGGTCGTTGATCTGGGCGTCGACGTGCCCTCGATAAGCCGCGGTAATCACGGCAGCGGCAGGCTGGTAGTCCGCTTCAGTCCAATGCCGGATTTCGATTTCCGGATGCGCCGCCCACGTCTGCGGCACGGTGTTGTCTAGTCCGAGAACCATGAAGAGCCGCGGATGGCGCTGGAATCCCTGGTCCAGAAACGGCCGGGCAACGCTCCCCGCTTCGTGCGCCAGCAACTGCGCTTCGACCCGATGAATTCCGGGAGACTGCTGCAGCGTCTCGATCACATGCGTCAGCAGCCTGATTTCAACCTCCCTGGCGTTTGGCAGACGGCCGCCGTTCGCTACGAAAAGATCGCCGACCACTCCCTTGCTGCCTTCATACACGAAGAAGCTGTAGCCGAAGATGCGGCCGCGTTCGATGGCGGCGTATCCGGGAAGGATTTTCGCGTCGACATAGCGGAGAATCATCTCCGCCGATCCGTTGTAATCCCAGGAAAGCAGACTCGCCCAGGCCCGTGTCTCATCGTCGAGCAGGGGGCGCAAGTCCACGGAGGAAAAATGTCTGAGGTCGAGAATCTCCACGAGGCTCCTGCGAAGTCGGCCGCAGAAAAGGTAGCAACCTCGTTCGCGACGGCAGAACTCCGAGTTTAGTGCGTTTCCCGGACGCGAGGCAAACCGGCGGAACACAGGACAGCAACATCTTTCCCGCGGAACCTAGTGCGTGGAGTCCGTAGCCGCCGCAACCCAGTAGTAATCCACGCGCTGCGCGGCATAGTGTCCGAGGTAAGAGACGCGGCGGCCCGTCACCAGTTTCGCAATCTCCACCTGTGAATTCTCCGGTGCCACCAGCAAGTGCTCTTCTCGCGGAACCTTGCCCCAGTCGTAATTCACGGTCGACTGGTTGCGATAGAAAGTCAGACCGTATTCCAGTTCGCGTCGAATGTGATAGACAGCCAGCGGCAGGCGATGGGTCTCCACACTGGCAATTTCCTTTGCCAAAGGACGCGCCGAGAGCGTCTGGTCCAGAGCCACTGCGCCGAATCTCAACGCGGCGCCGATCGCAAGCAGAACCGGAATCACCGTGACAAACCGCAGCATACGCAGACCCTTCTTGCGGGCAAGAGTGAGCCCAATTCCGGCACAGAGTACAAATGCGATAGCGAGCGCCACCAGCATCGGTTGCCCCCCGGGAAGACGGTGCTGCAAGATCAGGTACGCAATCAGCAAGGCTGGAACAATCAGGAATCCCGCCAGCAGCGCGTGCAGCACCACCAGGCCCTTCGCGGGCGGCTCAGCTTCGCTTTGTTCCAGATGCTGCCGCAGGTATTCCACTAGCAGCAGCCCGCCCGCCGGGATCGCGGGAAGAATGTAGCCAGGCAGTTTCGATTGCGAAATTGAGAAAAAAACCACAGGCACGATCAACCAGCAGCAGGTGAACACTCTGAATTGATATTCGAGATCGCCTTCGCGCGCGACCACAGGCGTTCGTTTTGCCCACCACAAGCCGACGGTCTGAACGAAAGCCGCAATCCCGAAGACCGTCCACGGAACCAGGGCCAGCGCCGTTACCGGCATGTAATACCAGAACGGCTCGGTATGGTGATAAAGATTCTTCGAAAACCGGCCGAGATTGTGCTCGACGATGAATTCACGAAAAAACCCCGGGTTGCGCGTTTGCACCGCGAAGTACCACGGCAAGGCGATGGCGCAGAACAGGAGAATTCCCGGCAGCCAGAGCGTCTTCCGGACCAGGGGCAATTCTCGAATCGCAACCGCGTAGAGGGCGATTACCACAAAGGCGAGAAACAGCGCGACCGGGCCTTTCGCGAGCATCCCCAACGCCACGAAGCCATAAAACAACGTCAGGTAGATTCTTTTCCCACTCTCGCGCCAAGCCCACCAGCCGAGCATAGCAATGGTGAAAGCCGCGGCCAGAGCCATGTCCATCGAGGCAGCGCGCGCGTAACCGATGATCCCGGCGCAAGACGCAGTGATCAGTGCGCCATCCAGCTCAAAGCCGGGCCGGAAGCGCCGCAGAAAAAAGTACACCGCCAGTACCAGGAAAGTGGCGTCGAGCGCCGAAGGCAGCCGTGCGGCCCAGTCACTCACGCCGAAGATCGCGTACGCCAGCATGGCTTGCCAGTAATAAAGTGGCGGCTTTTCCAGCCAGGGCTGGCCACCCAGCACGGGCGTGATCCAGTCGCGACGCTCCAGCATTTCGCGCGCCACCTGCGCGTAACGCGGCTCATCGGCTCCGATCAGCCCGAACTGCCCCAGGCCATACAGAAACAGAAAAGCGCAAAAACCCGCAAGCAACAGCGAGTCGGTGCGGGTGCGATTCGTCATGGGGCAAATTGTGGATGACGCAATTGATCGTACGCGGCCAATCTCGGGCTATTGTACGGAGGGGCCACGGTGCATCATTTCCAGAACCTGGCGCACTGCCTGGGCCCGCGGCCCGTCCAGAGAGCAACCGCTGGCGCACTTATGGCCGCCGCCGCCAAAGCGCTCGGCCACACGCGCCACATCGAGCTTGCCCTTGCTGCGCAGACTCACTCGAAAACGTCCGTCAGGAAGCTCGCGGAAGAATGCCGCCACCTCAACTTCTCCGATCGAAAGCACATAATTCACCAGGCCTTCGCAGTCCTCTTCCTTCGCCTCACAACGTTCCATTTGCTGCTGCGTTACCCAGGTCCAGCCTACGTGGCCTTCGGTGTTGAGGTTGCGCAAAGCTTCGCCGAGCAGGCGCATCTTGGCCACCGAATGAGCAAAATAAATACTGCGCGCGCAATGCGAAGGATCAGCCCCCGCCAGCACCAGTTCCCGTGCCAGCGCGAACGTACGCTCGTTCGTCCCCTGGAACATGAACGATCCCGTATCCGTCATCAGCGCGGTGTAAAGGCAGGTCGCGATCTCCGGAGAGAAGGGTGTTCCCGCCTCGCGCGCCAGACGGAACACCATTTCCCCAGTCGCCACGGCATGCGGATCGATCCAGTTCACGTTGGCGAACGGCCGCCCGCTGACATGGTGATCAATACTGATCAGGAAGCGGCCTTCCAGACCCTCCAGCCGTGTCCGGTGGATGCTGTCACACTCCAGAATGATCGCCGCCTCGTAACTGCCAGCGACGCGATTGGCCTGCAGCACCTGATCGGCAAACGGGAGCGCGCGATAGATCCGCGGCACGCCATCATGCAGCACCACGTCGGCTTGTTTCCCCATGGCACGTAGAACCTGGCAACACGCCAGCGCCGATCCGATGGCATCGCCATCGGGCCGCGCGTGCGACGTAAGCACGAATCGATCACGCTGCTCGATTTGCCGGAGAACATCCTGCAGCATCGCTATGCCTTTTCCTCAGGCGCTTTCGCACGAGACTTCATTCTTTTTTTCGCTCGTGCCAACAATTCTTCCACTCGCGCTTTTTCACGCTCCGAACGGTCCAGCCGGAAATACAATTCTGGCGCGCGCCTAAGCCGCAAACGGTCGACCAGTTCGTGCCTTATATATTCCTTGGCAGCGATCAGGCCTTCGAGACTTCGATCCGCTTCCTGGTCGTCGCCATCCACATCCACCAGAACCTGCGCCGAGCGGCCATCGTCGGCCACATGCACGGCAGTCACGCCCACCAGCCCAATGCGCGGATCCCCCAACTCCCCTTCCACCAGAGTTTCGATCTCCTCGCGCAGCGCCTCGCCCAACCGCCCGCGATGATATTTGACCCCGCGCTTCTCCACCTCTCACCTCGAAGTAAAACGCATGAGAATATCAGAAAATCGACCGCTGGTGTTGGCCCTGAAGTGCTATTGTCGCGCACAAAGGAGGGAATCGGTTAAGTACGCAGGTAACAATGGGATAGCGGCAAGAACCTCGTTGGTCGTTGGTCGTCAGTCGTTGGCAAAGCCGCAGGGCGGAGGCTTTCTTGGCGAACGACCAACGACTAACGACCAACGGCGCTTCATTGCTACAGATACTCCACAAACGAGTCGGCAATCTCAGCCCCGTGGTTGTTGGCGATGCGCGTGGCCTGCCGCTCCACATTCTTCATTAATCCATCGAGATAGTCGCGCGAATCGGAGATGGCGGCCACGCCAATGGTGGCACGATTCCACACCGGGCTGGCGTCGAGTTCCGCGACGGAAACGTTAAAGCTGCTGCGCAGACGGTCTTTCAGGCTGCGCACCACCTGCCGCTTGTCCTTGAGCGACTGCGCCGCTTCGATGTGGAGTTCGAGCGTGAGAAAAGCGATCATGAAGGTCGTTGGTCGTTGGTCGCTAGTCGTTGGCAAAACCGCTTAGTTCACGGTTTTGGCTAACGACCAACGGCAAACGACCAACGACGGTTTTCAAGCAATTACTTCCGCGGCAATCCTCTCGGTCACAAAGGCCTCGATCACATCGCCGACCTTGATGTCGCCGTAGTTGGAGATCGAGATGCCGCACTCCATGCCGTTCGTCACTTCTTTGGCATCGTCCTTAAAACGCCGCAGCGATCCCACCTTGCCCTTGAACACCTGCACATTGTCGCGCAGCAACCGGACTTCGGAGTCACGCTTGATCAAGCCATCGCTTACCCGGCAACCCGCTACCGTCCCAACTTTCGGGATGCGGAAAACGTTCAGCACTTCGGCGCGGCCCTGGTAATTCTCCTTGATGGTGGGTTCGAGCAAGCCGCTCATGGCGCGCTTGATCTCATCCTGCAGTTCGTAAATGATCGAGTGCAGGCGGATGTCCACTTTTTCCTGCTCGGCAATCTCCTGCGCCTTTCGCTCCGGCCGCACATTGAAGCCAATGATGATCGCATTCGACGCCGAGGCAAGAAGAACATCGGTCTCCGTGATCGCTCCCACGCCCGACCGCAGCAGCTTCAACCGCACTTTCTCGTTCGAGAGCTTCGTCAGCAGGTCGGTGATCACTTCCACCGATCCCTGCACGTCGCCCTTGAGGATCACGTTCAGTTCCTTGGTGCCCGCGGCCTTGATCTGCTCCGCCAGCCCTTCCAGCGATACGCGGGAACTCTTGGCCAGCGCGGCCTCGCGGGACTTTTGTTCGCGGTATTCCGAAATGCCGCGTGCCTTGTCGCGATCGGCCACCACCACAAACTGATCGCCGGCTTGCGGCAGCGCTTCCATGCCAATGATTTCCACCGGCGTCGAAGGCGGAGCCGTCTGCAACTGCGCGCCGCGGTCGTCAAACATTGCACGCACCTTCCCGTACACGTTGCCGACCACAAAATTGTCGCCCGCGTTCAGCGTTCCGTTCTGCACCAGCACCGTGGCCACGGGACCGCGCCCACGATCGAGCTTCGCTTCCAGCACCACCCCGGTCGCCGCGCGTTCCGGCGTCGCCTTCAATTCGCCCAGATCGGCCACCAGGCAGATCATTTCCATCAGCAGATTCAGATTCGTTTTCTTCTTTGCTGAAACGTCCACGAACACCGTCTTGCCGCCCCACTCTTCCGGCATCAGGCCCCGGTCAGCGAGCTGTTTCTTCACCCGGTCGGGCAAGGCGTCCGGCTTATCGATCTTGTTCACCGCCACAATGATGGGAACCTCGGCGGCGTGCGCATGATCAATAGCTTCCAAAGTCTGCGGCATGACGCCATCGTCGGCCGCCACCACCAGCACCACAATGTCGGTTGCTTTCGCGCCGCGCGACCGCATCCGCGTGAACGCTTCATGGCCGGGCGTATCGAGGAACACAATCTCGCGCCCGAACGCCGGCGATTCCTTGTCTGTAATCCGCACCTTGTAGGCGCCGATGTGCTGCGTGATGCCTCCCGCTTCTCCTTCCGCCACATTGGTAAGGCGGATGGAGTCGAGCAGCGTCGTCTTGCCGTGGTCCACATGACCCATGATCGTTACCACGGGCGGACGGATCCCGGTCTCCGGAGCCAACTCCTCGCTGGCGGCGGCCGCGTCTACTTCTTTCGCGGTCTGCTCTTCGAACGTGATTACATTCGTATCCGCGCCAAAGAAGCGCGCCATCTCGCTCGCCAGTTCTGCGTCCAGCGTCTGGTTGATCGTGGCGAAGACGCCCTTGGACAGCAGCCGCGAGATCAGATCTTTGGCGCGAATCTCCAGCTTCTCCGCCAGGTCTTTCACGCTGATCCCTTCCGTGATCGTGATGCTGCGCGTGATCGGCATGGGCTCATTCGACACCACCATGCGCGGTGGTGGCGTGTAGCCCTTCATCGGGCCTTCTTTCACGCCGCGCGGAACATAGCGTTGCCCGGGCCGTCGGGCCGGCCCGCCCGGACGGCTGCCAGGCCGCGTCGTTCCCGGAGGTGGAAGAGCTGGACCTACACCCAGGGGACGCGCTCCAGCAGGGGCTTGCCGCGTAGGATGCATCGGCCTCCGCTCGCCGGGACGCAGCGGTGGGCGCGGTGCACCTGCGCCTCCGCCCGCAACCGGCGGACGGCGCTGAAAGATTGGCTGGCCGGGCACGGGACGTCCAGGCACGGAACGCGTCGGACTGGCGATTGGAGCCCCAGGTTGCACCGGTGATGCGGCCGGCCGCAGTGGTGCCTTGTACACCGGTCGTGGCCCCGTTTGCGGAACAATCATGCGCGGCGCAGGAGGCTGCGAAGCAGACGGACGCGTCGCAACGGGAGCCACTGGCGGAGCGCTCGCCGAAGCCACCGGAGGCGTTACCGCGGAAGGAACCTGTGCCGCTGGAGCCGGAGTGACCGGGCGCACCGGCGGCGCGCTGACTGGTGACGATGGAGTTGTTGACGATACTGCCAGCGGCGCGACCACTGGGCGCACGGGAACACCCGGAGCCGCCGAAGCGGCTGCAGTCCCTGCTACCGGCTTCATCGCCGGAGGCGTGGCCACAGGCCGGCCGGCGCCCGCCGGTGCCACCGCAGGTTTTTCTGAAGGAGCATGCGTAACTGCCGGAGACGCTACCGCTTCCTTCCGCTGCGTAATCGCTTTCAGCACATCCCCAGGACGGGAAATGTTCGACAGATCAATTTTGGTCTTGATTTCTTCTTCGCCGCGAAGCGCGCGCGAACTGGACTTGCCAGCCGGGGACGAACCTTCCGCCGAGGAGCGGAGGTACACACGTACTTTCTCCGCTTCGTGCTCTTCCAGAGAACTGGAGTGCGTCTTCTTTTCGGTCACTCCGACCAGCGGAAGCGTGTCCAGAATGGCTCTGCTCTTGACTTCCAGCTCTCGTGCAAGATCGTTGATTCGAACCTTACTCATCCGGCCTTTCGTTTCTCCGTGCTGTAGTTAGGTCATCATTGCGACCTCACGGAGTCAGTTTCTTCGGTTCCACGCCATCGAACTTATGCCAGCGTGCCATCATTGTTCTGTAGTTTTAGAAGCGGATTCCGCTTCCGGTTCGGGCTGCTCCGCGGAATGCTCCGCCTGCCCTTCGTTCTCGTTTGCGGCAACAGTCTGCGGTTCGGCAGCGGCGTCTTCAGCCGGAGCAGCTTGCTCGCTCGCCACCGATTCTTCGGAGGCCGCCGCTTCTTCCCCGGCCACAGCAATCTCCGCCGTAATGTCTTCCCCGCTCGCGTCAGCTGATTCCGCGGCCACTGCCTCGCCTTCCAACGCTGCGGCCTCGCCCTCCGCCGCCACTTCGCCCTCAACCGCCGCACCCTGCTCCAGGCTGGCAAAGTAATTATTCACCGCAAGACTGATTTTTTCCACCGTCTTCGGTCCAATTCCCTCGATCGCCTCAAGCTGTTCCGGCGTCATGTCGGCCAAAGCTTCCACCGTCGTCACGCCCGCAGCGCCCAGCTTCTCCACCAATCCGTCACCCAGACCAGGCACGCTTTCCAGCGGCGTGGCCGTTTGCGTGACCATCGCCGACATCTGCTGCTCCACTTCCTGCCGCTTCTCTTCCTCGCTCTTGATGTCGATCTTCCAGCCCAGCAGCTTCGCCGCCAGCCGCACATTCTGGCCCTTCTTGCCAATGGCAAGGGAGAGCTGGCTGTCGTCGACCACCACTTCGAGATGCTTGCCCCCGGAATCGACCACGGTAACCTTGCTCACTTTGGCCGGTTGCAAAGCTTTCTCGGCGAAGGTCACCGCGTCTTCGTGATACTCGATGATGTCAATCTTCTCTCCGTGCAGTTCGCGGATGATCGACTGTACCCGCATCCCCTTCATGCCCACACAGGCGCCCACCGCATCCACGTCCTTGTCCTTGGACATGACGGCAATCTTCGTGCGCTCCCCGGCCTCGCGCGCGATTGCGCGGATCACCACCGTCCCGTCGTAAATCTCCGGCACTTCCGTCTGGAACAAATGCTGCACCAGATCCGGCACCGCGCGAGACACCACTACGCCCGGCCCCTTCGAAGCTTTCTCCACGCGCGCAATCACCACCCGCACCCGCTCGCCGATCGCGAATGATTCCAGCCGCGACTGCTCCTTGCGCGGCATGCGTGCTTCCGCCTTTCCGATGTCGAAGATCACATCCGGACCTTCCACCCGCTTCACCGTGGCGTTCACCACTTCGCCCACACGTCCGATGTACTCGTTGTAAACCGTGTCGCGCTCCGCCTCGCGCACCTTCTGAAAGATCACCTGCTTCGCCAGTTGCGCTGCAATGCGACCGAGGATCCCTTCCGTGACCTTCGGCGTCCGCAGCTCTCCGCCAACTTCCAGGTTCGGATCAACCTTGCGCGCATCTTCCAGCGTGATCTGCAACAGCGGATCTTCCACCTGCTCCGGCGTCTCCACCACGGTCTTCACCGCGAAAGCATTGATCTTGCCGGTTTCTTTGTCCAACTCGGCGCGCAGGTTTTCCTGCGTCTTGTAGTATTTGCGCGTCGCCATCACAATGGCGTCTTCCACCGCGCTCACCACAATCTGCGGATCAATCCCCTTCTCGCGGCTCAACGCGTCGATCGTGTTGTAGAGCTCACTTGCCATATCTTGATTCTTCCGTTACAACTCTTGCCGTGGTTCGTGGGCTTCGGGCTTCGGCTATCGGGCTTCAGCAAAGCCGCATCTCGCCCAGCCGTTCGCGCCGAAATCCACCCCAAGGTTCTTGCCTCGCCGAAGCCCGAAAGCTGAAGCCCGCCTTTCAGATTTCCGGCACCAGATTCGCCTTCTCCACATTGGCGAACTCAATCCCGATCTTCTGCCCTGATTCCGCCGCCGCCGCACCCATCTTCCGGCGCGACTTGTGGCTCGCCACACTCAGGTCTAACATCAGCCGCCCGTCGCGAAAACTTTCCAGCCGGCCTTCGAAGTACCGGTTGTTGTTCACGGGATTCTTTGTCGTCAACTTCATCCGGCTGCCGACAAAGCGCTCAAACTCAGCCGCCTTGCTCAGCTTCCGATCCAATCCCGGCGATGAAACCTCAAGCGTGTAGCTATCCGGAATCGCATCCTCGACATCAAGGATGGTGCCAAACTCGCGGCTGAAGTTGGCGCAGTCTCCGTGCGTCACTCCGGCCAGCGGATCGCCACTCGCCGCTCCGGCCTTGTCCAGAAACACGCGCAGCATGCGGGCTTTGCCACTCCCGCGAAACTCGACTTCGACCACTTCCAGCCCGCTGGAGGCCGCTACCCGCTCCGCAATCTCTCGTACTCGATCAAGCTCAAGTGCCATGCATCCAATAACTTGCAGCCCAGCCCGCCCAGCAGATTCCCCTGCAACGAAAAAGTGGGCTTGCGCCCACTGGTGTGCTTCGCCAAATGCCGGTATTACACAACAGTTCTCAGCTTTCTAATATACGCCGGAGGAGGGATAAAAGACAAACGGCGCGCGGGAGGAACGTCGCTATGGCTAGCCGGCGAATCTGCGGCCAGAACTAATTTCGTCGAAGACCAAGCGGGTGGAGCAGGCCTTCCAGACCTGCGCTGAAAGCATCGATTTGGATCGGGCTTTAGCCCTGGGGGACCCCATCAACGGTTGGCATCGGAGCGACCTTTCCCCGGCCCCAGAATCGCCCGCCCCGGAAACACCTCCGGCACAACCTTGCCTTCATCCACCACCACCGCTCCTCCAACAACTAGGTACCGCACGCCCACACTCGGTTCCATCGGCTTCTCGAATGTCGCCCGGTCGCGGATGGTGCCCGCGTCGAACACCACAATGTCAGCGTCAGCGCCCTCCTGCAATCTGCCCTTTTGCCGCGCCGCGAGTGTCGATCGCTCCAGCATCTCTGCCGGCATCAGAGTCATCTTGCGGATCGCATCCATCAGCGTGACCGTTCCCTTTTCGCGTACGTATTGTGCCAGCACACGCGAGTAAGTTCCGGCGTTGCGTGGATGGCCCGTCGCGCCATCGCTCGCAATCATCACTAGAGGATGAGGAATAACTTTGTCCACTACTTCCTCCGTGTTGGCGAAAATCAGCACCCAGCGCGTCACGCTGGAACTATGCAGCTCGTCGAAACGGGCTTTGGTGAGGTGCTCGCCAGTATCCGGCAGTACGAGGTCGCCATAATCGATTCCAAGTTTTTCCCGCCAGCCCGGATTAAACAACGCCGAGTTCACCGCTGTCATCCCCGCAATGTAGGGATACGCCTCCGTGGTCACATCCAGCCCACGGGCGCGCGCGCCTTCCACCATCGAAAGACACTCCAGCGAATCGCGCAGGCAGGTGCTGTTGATGTGCACAATGTGCAGCGCAGTTCCCGTAATTGCCGCCGCTCCAATCACCTCGCTGCCCGCCTCAATCGCGGATCCCGGCTCGACTCGGCCTGTGCTGCGCGCGTGGGTAAAGACCGGCAGCCTCCGCTCCGCGGCCAGACGGAACATGTCAATCACTTCCAGCCGCGTCGCTCCCGGTGTGTACTGAATGCCCATCCCAACAGCTAGGCCGCCAGCGTCAAGCTCGGTCCGCAGCCTCTCCCGTATAGCCTCGATTTGTTCAGGAGTGGCAGGCTGATCGGTCGCGGGCCCGCTCTTCGGCAGGATCTCAGGGATGCCCGCATGCGGTCCGATGACTTCCGCCGGCAGCGGCGCGCCAAACACCGCAGCGCGCGCCGCCACATGGCTGGCCGACGTACCGTAGTGAATCAGAGAGTGCCCTTCTTTGGATTTCAAGAACTGCGCGACGTCGGGCGCGCCAATCTCCAGTTCCAGTGCCGTGGTTACCCCGTCCAGCGCCTTGACCCGCTGGCTCTCCATCTCCTGCCCGTGCTGGTGCAGATCTATAAAACCGGGAGCGACTACCAGCCCGGCAGCATGAACCACGCGCCGTCCGCTAAGCGCCTCCACCGAAACGCGCACGATCTTTCCTTCGCGAACGCCGACGTTGCGCACCCCATCCAGTCCGGACTCTGGATCAATAACCCGTCCGCCTTCAACCACAAGATCGAACTGCTGCCCCGCAGCAATGGCTACAAAGGACAATAAAAGACAAAAAGAGAAAATCAGTCTGCGCATAGTTGCTCCGTCAAGACTAGCGATGATATCAACCTCCCAAAATTCCCATACCGGTTGCAAGCGGAGCGCCAGGAGGCGCTACACCCGCAACCCCTGGCGACAACTCGCCAAATTTACTCAGTTGTTACAATGTGTGCGGTCTCCAAGCGATGCGCGCCGTTAGTCCACTATTGAAGCACGTGGTGTATCCGACGTTGCATTACATCGGATGGTTCGATCACATCATGCCACCCAGCGGCTATGCGGTTGTGAACTATCATGGCGTTGTTCCGGCTGATCATTCCGAAACGGAGGCTTTTCTCGATGGAAATCTGGTCCACCCCCAGGTCTTTCGACAGCAACTCCAATTCCTGAAGGCCCACTATCGCATCATTCACCCCGAGGACTTTCGAGCCTGGATTGAACAACGCAAGCCGCTCCCTCCGCGAGCCGTTCTTGTGACCTGCGACGACGGTCTGGTTAACACCCTGACGGACATGCTTCCTGTGCTGCAAAGTGAGGGTGTCCCGTGCCTTTTCTTCGCGACTGGAGCTTCGTGCGCCGATAACCCGGGCATGCTTTGGTATGAGGAACTTTACCACCTCATGCGTATCCGGCCGTCCAACGAACTAAATTCGCAGCTTCCCCTGGAAGAGGACGCAGAATTCCTTTCCTCGGCAAGCTTTCAGGCCCGCTGGTGGAGTACAGTAAGACGGGCGTCGCTATTGGATGCAAGAGCTCGCGCGACTTGGCTCGACCTTCTGCGCAGCCAATGCGGGCCGACAACAGTTTCACAATCCGAGCGGCGATGGCGCCTCTTGAGTATCACTGAACTGAGGCAGTTGGCTGAGGCTGGAATGAGTATCGGAGCGCACACCCTGTCCCATCCCGTTTTGTCGCTATGCAGCGACGACGAAGCTCGCCGCGAGATTCAGGAGAGCAAGAGCAACTTGGAGCGCACACTGGGACGGACGGTATGGGCATTCGCCTATCCCTTCGGCAACCCCTCCACGCTGGGAGAACGGGAAGTGCGCCTGGCTCGCGAGGCCGGGTTCGCATGCGCATTCCTCAATGTCGAGTACTGGGGCTCTGGGCTCTCGGATCCCTTTACCCTTCCTCGAACCCATGTAACCCAGGATACCGCGCTTCCGGAGTTCGCCGCCCACCTGAGCGGGCTTCATACGCGCCTTCAGCGCCTGGTGGGAGGCTAGAATCGCGGTTCGGTTGCGTCTTCAGCAAGAATGCGGCATCCTTTTACAGCAGTCTGCAAGTCTCTCGGCAAAGAAGGCCTGAAACCCTGTGCGCGTAACGGTTCTGAAAGAAATCCCGGAAGATCCCGATCTCTCTGAGGCCTGGAACACCCTGGTGCTGGCGATGGACCATCCAGAGGTGTTCTTCACCTACCAGTGGGCATTGGCCGCCAGCCGTGGCTTTCAGAAGCACCTGTCTCCCCTGCTTTTCCTCATGTACGATTCAGACAAGCTCGCAGGAGTCGTGGCCCTGGCCATGGATCCGAAGGTGCCTCGTGCGGCCTTTTTCTTGACGTCCAGTACGGCCGACTACTGCGATATCGTTAGCACTCCGGCGAATCGCAGAGCAGTGCTCCTTGCCCTTCTTGACGAAATCCAAAAACTCGGCCTCAGCGACTTGGTTCTGGCCAACGTGCCCTCGAACTCAGCTACTCTCCAGGAACTTCCCGGCGTGGCCGGGTCGAGCCGTTTTTACGTCACCTCGCGCACTGCCTACAATTGCGGCGTCGTCCAGATGGAGGGCGAAGAACAACGCGAAACGCTTCTCCAAACATTAAGCAGCAAGGGCAGAGAAAAACGCGCATTGAAGAAGCTCACAAACCTCGGCGCTGTGAAAGTTATTCACCTGACGGAGCCGGAGCAGATCGGAACCAGCCTTGAGTCGATCGTCTCGGCTCAAATTTCACGTTTTCTGGCCAGCAACCGTGTTAGCCCACTGGTTGGCTCCGAGCGTCGAACGTTCTTACGTCAACTCAGCGATCTGCTGTCTCATTCCGGCTGGCTCAAGATCAGCCAACTGGAAATCGACGGACGGCCCGTTGCCTGGAACTATGGCTTCCGATTTGGGGGGAGCTGGTTTTGGTACCTGCCAACTTTTCAGATGGAGTACGAGCACGTGTCTCCGGGATCCTGCCTGCTTCGCCTCTTGGTGGAAGAAGGCGCCAGGGATGCTTCTCTGAAATGGCTCGACCTTGGACTTGGAGACGAGCCCTACAAAGACCGATTTGCCAACAATGTCCGGAAGACGCGATACGTTCACCTCTCCCGCGGCCTTCCGAGGCATGCAGTTAGTGTTGGCCGCGAGATGTTGACCAGCACGGCCGCCCGCTTTCCTCGGCTTGGCAACAAACTCCGGGAAGCTAGAGCATTTTGCCAAGCTGTGGCAAGTCGTGTCCATGAGACGGGAGTCACTGCAACCGCTCGACAATCAGTTCGAAAGGCCGTGAGATATTTTGCTTCGCAAGATGAAGTCTTGCTCTTTGAGAGTCCTGCGACTCAAGCTTCTGACCAACCTCGCATTCAACTTTTGCCCTTGACCAGGGAGCACCTAGTCGAGGCGTCGATCCTCAATGCCGGCGATTCCCACACGCTCACCTACCTGATGCGGTGTGCCAAACGCTTGACCAAACCAGGTGCCTCAGGATTTATCTTGCAAGATGACGCAGGCCGGCCGATCCATTTCCTGTGGATCGACAACTATGACGGCTTCCATTTGTCGGAGATCGACCATAACCTCGATCCGTCTTCTCCCACTGCTGCCATGATTTTCGACTGTTGGACGCCAGTAATGGATCGCGGCCACGGTCATTACGTCAGCGCCATTCGCCAGGCAGCCGCAAATCTCCACCGGGAAGGCAAGGCGGCGTGGATTTTCAGCGGAGCGGGCAACCTGTCATCCCTGCGGGGCATTTTGAAATCTGGCTTTGAATACCGTTTTTCCCTGCTCCGCCGCCGTAGGCTCGGCCGTTCGACCATTACTCGTCAAGACGCTACAAACGCTATTTCACTTCCCGCCCATCATCGCATCTCCCCTCAACCCTTTGCAGGAAACCGTACTGATGTGGCCTAGCGGCAACTCCTGAAGGTTCATCTTTTGCTTCCGTGCATTTGCCTGAATCCCCACGCTCTCTCTAGAATGAAGATTCATCCCACAGGCTGGGAGAATTCCGAGAAACCTATGATTCATTTTCCCGTACCCGAAGCTCTCACCTTCGACGACGTTCTTCTCCTGCCCGCGCGCTCCGATGTAATTCCCGCGACGGCCACCACGCAGACCCAACTCACTCGCAACATCAGCCTGAACATTCCCATCGTCAGCGCCGCCATGGACACCGTCACCGAATCGCACATGGCGATTGCGCTCGCCCAGCAGGGCGGCCTCGGGATCATCCATCGCAATCTGAGCATCGAGCAGCAGGCCAATGAAGTCGATAAGGTGAAGCGCTCGGAAAGCGGCATGATCGTTGACCCGGTCACCATGTCGCCCACCGACAAAGTCAGCGACGCGCTCGAAGTCATGCGCAAATACAAGATTTCCGGAGTGCCCATCACTCAGCATGGCAAGCTCGTCGGCATTCTCACCAACCGCGATCTCCGCTTCGAAACCCGTTTCGACATCCCCATCGACCGCGTGATGACCAAGAAAAACCTCATCACCGTGCCAGTAGGTACCACCCTCGAAGATGCCGAAGAGATTCTCCACGAGCACCGCGTCGAAAAACTTCTCGTCGTCGACGACAAGTACAACCTCAAGGGACTGATCACCGTAAAAGACATCCAGAAGAAACTGAAGTATCCCAACGCCGCTAAAGATTCGCACGGACGCCTGCGCGTAGGCGCAGCCATCGGCGCCACCGGCGATTTCCTCGAGCGCGCTCAGGAACTGGCCGCAGCCAAGGTGGACGTACTCGCAGTCGACAGCGCGCACGGCCACTCCACCAAGGTTTTGGAAGCAGTAAAGCTGGTGAAGTCAAAGCTCCCGGAGATGCAACTGCTGGCCGGTAACGTGGCCACCTTCGACGGCGCCTGCGAACTGGCTCGCGCCGGAGCCGACGGCATCAAGGTCGGCATTGGTCCCGGTTCTATTTGCACTACACGCGTGGTCACCGGCGCGGGCGTGCCGCAGATCACGGCCATCGCCGAAGCCTTCCGCGCCACGAAAGACGCGGGCATTCCCATCATCGCCGACGGCGGCATCAAGTACTCCGGCGACATCACCAAGGCGCTGGCCGCTGGTGCAAGCGCAGTCATGATCGGATCGCTCTTCGCCGGTACCGATGAGAGCCCTGGCGAGTTGATCCTCTATCAAGGCCGCTCTTTCAAGTCCTATCGCGGCATGGGATCGATCGGCGCCATGGCGCAAGGTTCCAGCGAGCGTTATTTCCAGAACACGGAAGGTGATTCCTCCGCCGCGGTCTCGGCCATGGACGGCGAATCCAACCGCCTCGGCAAACTTGTTCCTGAAGGCATTGAGGGACGCGTGCCCTATCGCGGTTCGGTCGCGATGATCGTCCATCAGATGGTCGGTGGATTGAAATCCGGCATGGGCTACTGCGGCTGCGCCACCATCGCCGAACTGCTGCAGAAAACGCGCTTCGTCCGCATCAGCGGCGCCGGACTCCGCGAGAGCCACGTGCACGACGTAATGATCACCCGCGAGGCCCCCAACTATGGGGTCGAGTAACCCGCGCGCTTGAGCTCCGATCGACATGAAGTTGTAAAAGCCTGGATCGCCGCGATCCTCTGGCTCATCGTCATTGCCATTGAATCCAGCGCTCTGCTCTCGGCGCACAATACTAGCCGGATTCTCTATCCCCTGCTGCATTTCCTCTTTGGCATGGACTGGGAACGCTTTCACTATTGGCACTTCTACATCCGCAAGGCAGGCCACGTCGTCGGCTACGCCATCCTGAGCATCTTGCTTTTCCGCGCGTGGCGCGCCACCTTGCCCGCCATGTCTGATGGGAAATGGACGCCGCGCTGGGCGAACATCGCGATCCTGGGCACCGCTCTCGTAGCCAGCCTCGACGAGTGGCACCAGAGCTTCATCCCGACACGCACCGGCGCAGTGCGGGACGTTGTTCTTGACACTTGCGCCGGCATCGCCGCGCAGGTGCTTATTTTCCTGTGGTGGATTTGGAGACGCAAGAGCGGCGCGAATCGCAGCTCGATTCAATCGATTTCCGGCTAACCTGCGAACTAACATGAGCAGGTTGAGCCGGAACTCTTCACCCAACTTGACGGTCAAATCATCATTATCTGGTTATCGTCGAACTGCCTCTCGCGACCTGCAGAAGTCCAGCCGCAACCAGCGCCATCGCCGCCGAGAAGTAAAACGGGATCGCGGCGCCATAATGTTTCCACAGTTCTCCAGTGATCAAGCTCGCGGCTAAAGTGGCCACACTGGTCACAAAGAAATAAATTCCGAGAGCGCGCCCACGCACGTTCTCACCGACGGTCTCCACCACCAGAGCTTTCAGCACTGGCTGGGTGAGAGCGTTGTAGAAGCCATACACGGCCATCACAATCCAGATCGCCAGCGGTGAGGGTGCTCGTCCGAAAATAAAATAGACTCCGGCAAAAATCACATAGCCCACAGAGCCCACCAGTCGCCGCGAGACGTGGTCACTGAACCATCCGGCAGGCCAGGATGCAAGCGTGTACGTAATGTTGAAGACCAGACCGAGCAGAGGCGCGAGAGCCACGGGGATTCCGACGTTCTGCGCCCGCAGAACCAGAAACATGTCGCTCGAGTTGCCGAGAGAAAAAAGCGTCACGGCGACGAGTACGAAGTAGAAGCTGGCGGGGAGGTCTATTTTTTCTTTGCTCGCGTCCTTCCCGCGATCAAATGCGTGGGACGGCGTCTTCTCAGCAGACGCGCGGGCTGTCGAGTTTTTTCCGTGCTCAGTTTCCCGGATGCCCAGCAGCGCCACCAGCACGCACAACGCTCCCGGAACCGCAGCCGCCCAGAACACGCTGCGTATTCCGAACCGTGCGAGCAGCACCAGTGCGGCCAGAGGCCCCGCGATGGCCCCTGCAGAATCCATCGATTGAATCAGTCCATAGGCCGAGCCCAGCCGGTTCTTCGGAACTGACTCGGCCACCATCACGTCGCGCGGCGCTCCTCGCACGCCTTTGGCGAGGCGATCGGTGAAGCGAATCAGCAGAATGTGTACCCATGACGTCGCGAGAGCAAGAAGCGGCTTTACCGCATTCGCAACGAAATAACCCGCGACCACGACTGGCTTCCGGCGGTCGATGCGGTCGGTAAGATATCCGGAAGAAAGTTTGGCAAACGATGCCACGCTTTCGGCCAAGCCCTCAATCAATCCCAACTGCGCCGGCCCCGCGCCCAGCGACGCCAGAAATGCCGGCAGCACCCAGTACGCCATCTCGCTGGCGGTGTCGTTCAGAAATGATGTGATGCCGAAGGCGTAAATGTTGCGTGCAGCGGAAGGCTCACGCTCGACGGGACTTGCGGACATTGTTCATTTTTACCACGAACCTGCGGAGGCACTGAGAGAGTCCCAAGGAATTGTGATGAAGGTCACACTGAACGACGAACGACCAACGACTAACGACTAACGACCGCCTCAGTACATCGCGTCGTACTTGGTAACGACCCACTCGCCGTTCTTCTTTTCAGTGGTGACGGTGAAGAGTTCTTTGTAGGTGCCGGGCTGGCCGCTGCCGTACTGACGCTTGCCGCGGTAGTGAAGAATCGTCAACGGCGGTGCGCTCTCCCACTCCGCCAACTCCCAGGAAAGCAGCGGGTGCTGCGCCTCTGAGTTGCAGATGAAGTGGGCATACTTCTTGCGGTAATCGTGCTCCCACGTGGAAAGCAGATCATCGCAGTGGCCGTCGCGCAACTGGCGAAGGAAAAGGTTGGCGCTGTGCTCAATGGTGCGGTCGCGCAGCGGATTCATCCGGATACTGACCGGCAGGCCGGTCAGAGGATCGTGATCTTCGGAGCGCGCCAGCACTGGTCCCTGATCGCTCAGCCACCAGATATAGCCGAGAAATCCAAACACCAGCAGCGCAGCGACTCCGACAGCAATCCCGATCTGTATGCGAGTGAACCCCATCCTGAGAGAAAGTTTATCTCGATGGCAAATTACGGCAAGATTACCGCCGGGGGCCGCGGGAGTACATGTACGAGTGGGGAGTCTGTAGACGCAGCCAAAAAGCGGGTTTCTCCTTTGGCTTGCGCTCAAGTCGGAATGACAAACCTTAAGGGGTTTCCTCGCGAAGAAAAAGGGCACAGCTTTCGCCATGCCCTGCGAGACAAAATCCGGCCTACTCTTTCTTATCTTCCTCTTCCTTCACCGGCTCGACGCCGCCATCGTGCTGGGCTTGAGCTTCGGCCTCTTCCATGGCTTTCTTGGCTTCGGCGACTTTCTTGGCGCGGACTTCGGCACGCTTCTCGCGCTTTTCGTCCAGCACCTTTTCGCTGCCCAGCAGTTCGAGGAAGGCTTTATCGGCGCCGTCGCCCTTATTCCATCCGGTGCGGATGATGCGGGTATATCCACCGTTGCGGTCGCCGAAGCGGGGTCCGACGGTGTCAAACAGCTTCACGAGCGCCTCATCGGTCATGAGATAGGCACCGGCGATTCGGCGGGCGGCGAGGTCGCCGCGCTTGCCTAGAGTGATCATCTTCTCGACGATGGGCTTGGCGGCCTTGGCCTTGGGAATGGTCGTCTCGACGCGCTCTTCGACGATCACGGATGTGACCAGGTTCCGCAGCAGCGAGCGCCGGTGCGCGGTGTTCCGTCCGAGTTTGTAGCCTGCTACTTTGTGACGCATGGTGAAACCTCAGTGATCAGTGGCCAGTGGTCAGTGGCCAGTATTCAGTCTCGTCTATCTAAAGTCAGCGGCTAGCGGTTTTTTCTGACCACTGCCCACTAGCCACTGACCACTGTTCTTACAGCTGGTCGTCCGGCCCGTAGGCCGAAGCCGGAAGAACCAGATTCGAAGTCGGGCCGGGCACGGCATTGCCATGCTCGTCGATCTTCATGCCCAGGCTCAGACCCATCGAGGAAAGAATCTCCTTGATCTCGTTCAGCGACTTGCGGCCGAAGTTTTTGGTCTTAAGCATTTCCGATTCCGTCTTCTGCACCAGCTCGCCGATCGACTGAATGTTCGCGTTCTTCAGGCAGTTATAACTGCGCACCGAAAGCTCGAGCTCTTCGACGGATCGGTTCAGGTTCTCGTTGTGGATCTCGGGCTTGCGATCGTCCGAGGACGACGTGCCAGTTTCGATCTCTTCCTCGAAGTTGATGAAGATGTTCATGTGGTCCTTGAGCAGCTTCGCCGACAGGCCGATGGCATCGGCAGGCGTGATGGAGCCGTTGGTCCACACTTCGAGGGTGAGTTTGTCGTAGTCGGTAATCTGGCCGAGACGCGCGGCTTCGACGGTGTAATTGCACTTGCGCACCGGCGAGTGCACGGAATCGATGGGAATGAATCCGATGCCCAGATCCTCATCGAAGTTCTTGTCGGCGGAAGTATAGCCGCGGCCGCGCTTCAACCGCATTTCCATGTCGAGCTTGCCGCCTTCGCTGACCGTGGCGATGTAAACGTCCTTGTCGAGCACTTCCACATCGCCGTCGGCTTCGATCATGCCGCTGGTGACCACGCCGGGCTGGTCGGCGCGCAGATAGATGGCCTTCGGCGCATCTCCGCTCAGCTTGAAGGGAATCTGTTTCAGGTTGAGGATGATGTCGGTTGCGTCTTCCACCACGCCGGGGATCGACTGGAATTCGTGGAGCACGCCTTCCATCTTCACCGCGGTAACCGCGGCGCCTTCAATGGAGCTCAGCAGCACGCGCCGCAGAGCATTGCCCACGGTGGTGCCGAAGCCACGCTCAAAAGGCTGCGCCCAGAAAATTCCGTACTTGTCGGTGAGGGTGGAAGTGTCAACTGCGAGACGTTTCGGCTTCTGAAAACCTTTCCAAAGCATTTGTTTCTCCTTCGGCCGTTTGGCTCAGTC
>Ga0210404_10000273_pt1 | contig 30655 bp, 30 predicted proteins | sample IncBWH28MmetaG_FD_155455 | JGI IMG/M metagenome (GOLD analysis project Ga0210404, IMG submission 155455) | Forest soil microbial communities from Barre Woods Harvard Forest LTER site, Petersham, Massachusetts, United States - Inc-BW-H-28-M | ecosystem: Environmental > Terrestrial > Soil >... | reverse complement strand
CTTTATCACAAGGGTTCCAGGGCAATACATCAATGTGGATGACGACAAAGCACTCAAGCAGGGCGTCGCGATCAGCGATGTTTATCAAACCATTCAGGCATATATGGGTGGCCTGTTCGTCAACTACTTCAATGATTTCGGCCGCACCTGGCAGGTATATATCGAGGCCGAGGCGCCTTACCGAGCGAATACGCAAGACCTGTCGCAGTTCTACGTGCGCAACAACCAGGGCCAGAACGTACCGCTTTCCGCGCTCGCGAACTTCGAAACCGACTACGGCCCGGAATTCACCTTGCGCTACAACGAGTATCGCGGCGCACAGATCTTCGGCAGCGCTGCCCCGGGTTACAGCTCTCAGCAGGCCACCGCGGCCCTCGAAGATGTTTTCAATCAAACCATGCCCCACGGGATGGGCTTCGACTACATGGGCATGTCTTATCAGGAGCAGAAAGCGCGGCAGGGTGTGCCAGCGTGGGCCATTTTCGTACTTTCACTCCTCTTTGTCTTTCTGATTCTTGCGGCGCTCTACGAAAGCTGGACGTTGCCATTCAGCGTCCTGCTGAGTACTCCCGTGGCGGTGTTCGGCGCTCTCGCAGCTTTGTGGCTTCGTCGCTTTATAGTCGGCCTTTACATGCCGCCGTACATGGTTCAGATGGAGAACGACGTTTACACCCAGATTGGTCTGGTAATGCTCATCGGCCTGGGCGCCAAGAATTCCATCCTTATCGTGGCGTTCGCCAAAGAGGACTATGACCGCGGTATGTCCCTCGTCGATGCCGCACTTTCGGCGGCGAGGCTTCGGTTCCGGCCACTGATGATGACGGCGCTCGCCTTTATTGTCGGGTGCGTGCCGCTATGGATAGCGTCCGGCGCAGGCTCAGTCGCGCGACAGATTATCGGAACGACCGTGATCGGAGGCATGCTGGCGGAGACGTTTATCGGCAGGTTCTTTGTTCCAGCGATCTTCTACGTCGTTGAGAAATTCTCAGGCGCTGAGAAACGGAAAGCATTGCCACTCGCTCCCGCCGAGGCGCCAAGTCTGGGGGATTGAATTATGAAGAACACTGCACTCTTAGGAATCCTGGCCGTGCTGGTTCTGGAAGCCGGCTGCATGATGGGCCCGAAGTACAAACGGCCTGCGGTGAATGTTCCTCAAGCATACCGTACGCCGGAACCGCAACAAGCCACCCAAGCCTCGTCGCTTGGCAACGAGCAATGGTGGCAGCTTTATCAGGATCCGGTGCTCACGCAGCTGATTCACGCCGCCATTACGCACAATTTTGATGTGCGCATCGCCGCGGCTCGAGTGCTCGAAGCTCAGGCACAAGTCGGGATCACACGCTCCAACCAATTTCCGTCCGCCAGCGTCGGCGCCGACATTTACAGTCAACAGAACGCCAAGGTGACAAAAGTATTTCCCGCTTACCAGGTCAACGCCGGCGACCTGAATCTATCGGTGATCTGGAACCTAGACTTCTGGGGGAAGTATCGAAGACAGACCGAGGCGGCGCGAGCCCAATTACTCGCAACCGAGTGGGGACAACGAGCGGTGATTTCGTCGCTGGTCGCCAGTGTAGCGACAGCTTACTTCCAGCTAAGGGCGCTCGACAGTGAACTCGAGATCTCGAAGCGCACACTGGCCTCGCGGCAAGAGTCCCTCAAGCTAACGCAGTTCCTTGAAAGCCACGGCTCGAACTCCGGACTGGACGTGAGCCAAGCGCAACAACTCGTCTATACGGCGTCTGAGACGATTCCCGATCTTGAGCGGCAGATTCAGCAGCAGGAAAACGTGCTCAGCATCCTGCTCGGTGAGAATCCTCAATCCATTCCCCGGGGACGCTCGCTTACCGAACAGCCCGTCCCCCAAAACGTTCCGGCCGGCCTTCCCTCGGAATTGCTGGAGCGTCGCCCGGACGTCCGCCAAGTGGAAGAGATGATGGTGGCAGCCAACGCACAGATCGGCGTTGCTAAAGCTTCATTCTTCCCTAATTTGTCGCTGACTGGACTCGGGGGACTTGAGAGCAACGCCTTGCACCAGTTCATTACCCAGCCTTCGGAGGTTTGGTACGGAGCTTTCAGCGTGAGCCAACCCGTCTTTCAAGGAGGAGCTCTCCGCTCTCAACTCAGGCTCGCCCGCGCCAATTGGCAGGAAGCATCGCTCTCCTACCAGCAAACTGTTCAGAACGCCCTTGAACAGGTTTCCAATTCACTCATCGCTTCTCAAAAAGACCGCGAGTTCCGCGAACAACAAGAATTACTGACACAAGCAGCGCAGCAGACCGATCAACTCTCCGAGGTTCTTTACAAGAACGGCGGCGCGAGCTACTTGCAAGTGCTGACCAGCGAATCAAATTACTTCTCTGCAGAACTCAATCTGGTGCAAGCCCAGCTCAACGAGCGATTGGCGCTCGTGCAACTTTATCAATCACTCGGAGGAGGGTGGCAGCAATAGGGACTGGTGAAAGACACTGGCGGAATATGGCCTGAGCAGGCATGTACTTAGGTATGGAAGGCTTTTTTGGCTTGGTGAGATTAGGGACTGGGATATGACTCGCAGAATTGTGATCGTCGGCGGAGGATTTGCTGGCGTCCACGCAGCGATGCATTTCGACAAAATGCTCGCGCACCGATCGGACATAGATGTGGTGTTGATCAGCCGCGAGAATTTCATTCTATTTACGCCGATGCTGCACGAGGTAGCGGCTGGGGATCTTTACCCGGGTGACATTATTACTCCACTCAGGCGCATTCTTCGCCGCGTAAACGTGGTCGAAGGTGAGGTGCAATCAATCGATCTGAGTGCTCGAAGGATTTCGTGCGTGGCCGGCGTTCGGAGCGTCCGTCGTGAGTTCGGGTTCGATCATTTGCTAGTCGCGCTTGGTTCGGAAACGAACTTCTTCAATCTGGCGAACGTGCGCGACTGGGCGTTAACCATAAAGAACCTGAGCGACGCGGCAGTGCTTCGAAACCGTATCGTCGCGCTTCTCGAGGAGGCGGCGCTTGAATCTGATGAGTCAATTCGGCGCCAGCTACTTACGTTCGTCATCGCTGGCGGCGGCTTTGCCGGCGTGGAAACGACCGGAGCTGTTAACGACTTTGTGCTTGACACCGCGAAACTCTACCCCTCGTTATCTCGCGCAGAGATCCGGGTGGTTGTCGTTCATCCAGAGGGCTTTCTGCTACCTGAGTTGGGCGAGGAACTGGGGCGGTACGCAGAGCGGAAACTGCGCGAGCGCAAAGTCGAGGTCATCAAGGGCACGCGCGTCGCGAGCTACGATGGCACGATTGTCAGGCTAAGTGACGGCAACTCGATTCCGTCATCGACTCTCATCTGGACGGCGGGTGTGAAACCGAATGCGGTTATCGTGACCTTGCCCTTCGAAAAAGAGAAAGGCCGCCTTCGCGTAGACGAATACCTTTCTGTTCCAGGAGTCAGTGGGCTGTGGGCGGCTGGTGATTGCGCGGCGGTTCCGGATGGGAACAAGGGCAAGTTTCACCCGCCTACGGCATAACACGGCTCCCGGGAAGGACTGGCAGCCGCCAAGAACATAGAGCGTGCGATTCTCGGCCGTCCGCTCGAGCCGTTTCGGTATAGAACGATGGGACTCTTGGCAACCATCGGTCACCGCTCCGCTGTTGCGATGATATTTGGACTCAAATTTTCCGGGCTGACCGCATGGTGGTTATGGCGCACGATCTATCTGGCGAAGCTTCCAGGACTTCTCAAGAAGCTCAGAGTAACGATGAGTTGGACGCTGGATCTTTTCTTCGGACGAGATATCGAGCAGATCATCACGCTGCGCGACGTAGAAGCCCTAAGCGATCGCCTAGCGCTGACTCAACGAAGTCGACTTTCGCTTGACGGCAGGTAATTTCGAATCACTGCCCTAGGCGGCGGCCAGCAATAGCGAACAATGAAAGACACTGGCGAAATACGGAAGAGGACAACGGCGTTTAAGAGAATTCCGGTTCGGTGGATCTCCCGAACCTGGACACGCATTATGAAGCGAATAGCTTTTCTTTCAATCCTCTTCGCCGCGCTCATCGAGTTCGCGATCGAGCGCGCCAGGTTCGACCTGTGGATTGTGGCGGTAGTTGCGATCGTGACACTACTGTGGAATGTCGTGGGACGAGCGCTTCGCTTTCGTATGGATTCGCAGAAGCACGACAAAAGTGCGTCTGTTTCCAGCGGATAGTTGCTTATGTTCATGAGTCTGAGCACCAGATCGTCGCCCACCGCATTGGGAGCTGTTTTCGCTGGAGTGTTTGGGGAAAGGAAGTTTGAAAATGAAGACGAAGTTGTTTGTTTCGCTCCTCCTGTTGACTGCTGCTGTGGCGCCTCGTGCGCTAGCGGCTGCCGACGGGGGCGGCAGGAATCTTCACACCGGAAGGGGTCAATTGCTCGTCACGCCGGTTTACGACCCAGCAGTCAAGGATGTGCCACCAAATCCCGCCGCGGTGCCGAGCGACCCCAGACAAGTGTTGCAGGATTATGACTCATTAATGATCGCGCTCACACAGAAGTTCTCTGCCACACTCGCGACGATCGCTGAAGCTGTCAAGCGCGGCGAAGTCAGCAGCGAGCAGGCAAGAGAAATGAGTGCCGAGCAATATCAGCTTACCCACATGCAGTTTCAGCTACTCAGTCTGTGGCGTGGAATCGAAGAACAGGACTTAGCGAGAATTCCGGATGTTGAAGCAAAACCGGACTCAACACAAGGAAACGAAGTCGTAATGGTGGCGTTGCCGTTCTCATCTTTTCAAACCAATCCCTCTTTGGCGACCTATCTCAGTTTGACGCCATCCCAAGTTGAGGCTATCCAGCGAGTCATGATGGAAGAACAACATAGTCTCGAGCCTTTGATGACGCAGCTTCGAACTACAGGAGAGAGGCTACTTGCAATCGGCAGTGAACACTTAAATGCAAAGCAGGTCACAGCTCTCGCCGATGCACAAGCAAGTCTGCTGGCAAGGCTGATCGTCGCGAACGCCCGCATGCAGTCCAAGATTTACAAAATCTCAGCCCCGAGCAGCAGAAAAAGCTCAGCGATCTCGAGCGAACGCAGAGTGCGGTCACATCGGATGTTAGGTAAAGGAGCAATCACTGTGAAACACAGATTGGAGGCTGCGCGCGTCACAGCCGATGCGGACGCGGAAATGGTTGTGCCGCACAGGCTCGGCCTCACGCGTAAAACGACTACAGTACAAGCCACTGCACGATCTTTACCTATTTCGGTGTTGGATCTGGTACCTACGCGACCAGGTGAGCCCGCGGGAGGGGCCATTGCGCGCTCGGTGGAATTGGCGCGGCACGTTGAGCGGTTGGGATACAAACGCTACTGGCTTGCGGAACATCACGCGATCCAGGGGCTGGCTTGCTCAGCCACACCCGTGTTGATCGGACATATCGCTGCTGCGACGAAGACTATTCGAGTTGGCAGTGGTGGGGTCATGCTGCCAAATCATGCACCGCTAGTGGTTGCCGAACAGTTTGGGACGCTCGAAGCAATCTATCCAGGGCGAATCGACCTAGGACTGGGACGAGCGCCAGGAGGCGATTTTCAAACCATGCGCGCGTTGCGACGCGGTCTGGCTCAAGACGGCGATGATTTCCCGGCGCTCCTTGAAGAGTTGCGCACATACTTAGGGCCGGAAAGACCGGGTCAGCTCGTCAAAGCGATACCCGGACAAAACAGCAATGTGCCGATCACGTTGCTCGGATCGAGCGACTTCAGTGCTCAACTGGCAGCGGCATTAGGCTTGCCCTTTGCGTTCGCAGCACATTTTGCGCCTTACGCTTTGGACGCTGCAGCGAAATATTATCGAGAACGTTTCCAGCCTAGTGAGGTATTGCCAAACCCGTATTTGCTTGTTGCGGTGCCGGTGATTGCAGCGAGCACAGACGCTGCAGCTCAGCGATTGTTCACTGCTCCCCAACAACGTTTTCTGCGACTGATTCGGGGGGAGTCGCTTGAATTGTTGCCTCCGGTCGATTCAATGGAGCCCCTTTGGAGTGACATTGAAAAAGCAGCGGTGGAGAACAGACTGGGCGCGGCAATCGTCGGATCGGATGCAACCGTGCAGGCTGGCTTCGAGAAACTGGTGAATGACACTCGTGCCGATGAAGTAATCGTTGTGACGGATACGTATGAGCACAGCGACCGGATGGACTCGTATGAACGCGTGGCTCGAATTGCCGCGGAAATCAAACTGGTACCAAATGTCGAAAGGAGACTCAAGTGAACGATCCAAGCAACGTACTCGTGCTGGGTGTGACAGGACAAGTAGGAAAACGCGTCGCAACAAATTTGAAAATGAGGAAAGCAAAGTTTTCAGTGGGGTCGCGTAGGAAAGCGAATCTGGAAGAGCTCAAAGATCAGTTTGGAGCGTCGCGCTTTATCGATCTCGATGATCCACGAACTTTCGATGAAGCATTAAAAAGCATCTCGGGAATTTTTCTAGTAACCGGCTATACGGTTGACATGCTTGTACAGAGCAAATCACTGATCGATGCGGCCAAACGTAACGGTGTAAGTCATATTGTGCACTTGGGCTCGTTCACGCCAGAGCATGATGGCTACGCTACTGTTTACGCCTGGCACCAAATGATTGAAGCATATCTTCGCGACAGCGGCCTTGCATGGACGAATTTGCATCCCAACATGTTTATGCAGAATTTGCTATCAGTATGGCCGGTCAAAGATGGCCTGTACAGTGCATACACTTCAAAGCCCATTGGGTTTACTGCTTTGGAAGACGTAGCAGAAGCCGCAGCCGTAATTCTCATGGAAGGGCCAGAAAAACACGGGGGAAAGGACTATTGGTTTTCAGCAGACGTGCTTGCACCGCCTCGGGTGGCTGAAACTTTAACCGCGGCTACGGGCCAAAAGTTCACAGCCGAAGTTCTCGATGCCAAGAGCTTCCTCAGCGTTGTGGCACAGCCTGGTTCAGCGTTCGAACCAGCGTACGCTAAGGGAGGACTCGAATTGTTCAGTCAGGTCGAGGACGGAAGAATGGCTTACGTTGGAAGCGTAAAAGACGATACAAAGGAGATTCTTGGGCGCGAGCCATTGTTGCTCAGGGAATGGGCACAATTACACGCCAATGAATTATTGGAGATTGCAGGTGGCTAAAACGGTTGAACTACTCCATCAATTTGAGAGCTATCGACTTCGAGCCTGCATAGGGACACGATCGCAGAACGTCTTTCCATATCACTCCGGAAGACAGGCAAGCGCCTCCACGCCATCTGCAAGCCCGGGCTCTGGCCAAGGGAGGTCCAGAGCCTTCCAGTTACGTCCTGCGTCACCTGATCTGAAGAGGCCGCGGTTGTTGGCGGCGTAGATGACGCCTGGTTCATCAGCGTGTGTGGCAAAACGGCTCACCGTCGTGCCCTTCGCCGCGGGCAGGCCGCTCATTGACTGTTCCCATCTCCGAACCCCAGTCTTCCTATACACGTACGCCTCGGCCCCTCGCGGTGAATAGGCGGAGCCGGGTCCGCCTGTTGCGGACACGATCACGGTATCTGGATCAGCAGGATCCACGGCAATACCCACGAGGTAGCGGTGCTTCAATCCATCCTCGGGCGAACTCCACGAGTCCGCAGCATCGGTGCTTTCAAAGTACCCGTCGCCGGCGGCCGAGTAAATCCGCCCGGGTGCAAGTGGGTGCGTCAGCGCCGTGTGTGTGTCGTACGGACCGTCGCGAACGCGATCACGCAAGGTCCGCCCCCCGTCGAACGTGCGCACGAGCGCGCCAGCTTCGATCGCGACGAACACGCGGTCCGCGACGCTCACGTCGGCTTCGATCCACCGAACATGATGCGTGTGGGGGCGTGGGGGGAAACTCCAGGTGTCAGCAGAAGGGAGCGCGCGCAATCCGGCGGGTCCACCCAGCTATCGCCGCCATTGTCGGAGCGAAAGAGTGCACTCGGTTCGGTACCGGCATAGAGGATACCGAACCCGTCAGCTTGTCCCGCGTGACCCACATCAACCGCAGTGATCATCGGGTGGTCGATGCCCGGTCCGGCTGGCTCCCAATTCCGGCCGCTGTCGCGGCTTCGGAAGAGACCGTCACGCGCAGTTCCGCAGTACATTTGAGCCGGACTGCGCAGGTCGACCGCGACACATTCGGGCGATCGTCCGCCCAAGTGCGCGTCGATCGTCCAGGTACAGGTGCGCCGAGCGATCAACAGGGCCGCGCGTGTCACGACTACGAACCCGACCACGACTCAATCTTTCTGGAACTTCTGGAACAACCCGGCAAAGGGCGGTTTCACTTCGATGAGGATCGTCCAGCTCAGGGTAGCTTATCGAAAAAGAGATAAAGGGCGGCGATGCGCCCGTCGCGGGCAATCAGGAAATCGGTCCCGCCATAGGCTGGCGCTTGACCTGGGATGCCCGATACCCACTTGACGCGTCCGGCATTGCCCAACTCTTCGGGCGCGGTGATTGGCTGATATTGGAAGTCAGGATGAGTAGCTCGGAGCGCGCCGGCGATGCGATCGATCTCATCGTGGCCACGATAAACGCCCTTGTTGGGATCGTAGAACACGCCATCCTCGTTCCACAGCTCTTCGAGGGCGGCACGCCGGCGCAAGGGGTCGCCTTCTCCGAAGACATCGGAAAGATTGCGGAGCAGCAAGGTTGAAATGCTATTGGACATAATGGTGTCACCGTTGGGTCGAACGCTTGACCGCGGAAGCGAAGTCAGGCGGCACGCCCATTTGCTTGAGCATGATGTTGAGCGCGGGGTAGCAGTCGAATCGCTCGATCGTGCCGTTCCTCACGTAGAAGAAGTCCGCGCACGGGATGTGGACCTTTGCTCCTGTTGGCTGGATCAGGCCAGCGGGCATTTCCATCGGGCCGCGAAAGGTTCCTCGAATGGACAGCTCAATGGCGACGACATCGCCCATGACATTGACCCGGTGAAGTTCGCGGTGAACGTCGGGAAACATTTGTCCAAAGGCGATTACGACGTCTTTTAGATGCTCGCCTCGATGTGACTCTTCGCCGGTGACGTTGTTAAACACTCCATCCTCGGTGAAGCTGTCGATCCATCCGGGGGTATCCAGAACGTTCCCCTCAGCCGCGTGGTAGGCGTTTCGAACGATTGCCTCGTTGTCGTAGGTCATTTGAGAATCCCTCGTTGTGATTGGTTCGTAGTGTGGCGTAGTCTGCAGCGGGTGGCACGAAAGAGTGGGACAGTTCTAAGCCTTGGAACGCCATCGCAGAACTCGCAAGACCGCAATGGTTAACGCCTTGATATTCCTCAAGCAAACTCAATACGCGCCTGGCCATTCTAGTTAGCCAATGCGATATTGACCTCCATCTACGACAATCGCCTGCCCGGTGATGAACGCGGCGTCGTCACTTGTAAGAAACAAGATCGCACCTGTAATGTCCTGGGGCTCGCCCAGCCGCTTGACGGCTTGCTGTTCCCAGGTCGAGCGTTTTTGCTCGTCCGATTGAGGGCCGATTGCCAACGTATTCGTCAGACCGGGCAGAACGGCATTTGCGGTAATGCCATCATTCGCGACATCATTGGCTAACCCTCGCATGAATCCGATAATCCCCATCTTCGTGGCGATGTAGTGGCTCGTGCCGGGTATTGCCAGGCCAACCATATTCGACGAGATTCCGACGAAGCGGGCCCACTTCTTCCTTCTCATGTTTGGCAAGAAATATTTCGTACTCAGGAAGTGTGAGTCTAGATTCGTGGCCATGGTCTTTCGCCAAGTTGCCAAATCCAGTTCGTCGATCGAGCGATTGGGAAAATAGCCGGCGTTATTCACAACGATATCCACTTCACCCACATCCCGGCTCTTAGCGGCTACAGATTGCCAATCCTCTTCCCGTGTCACATCAAGTTGGAATGCGTATGCCTTGGGACCGATTTTGTTTGCGGTCTCCTCCGGGAGCTTGAGATCGGTCGCAATCACCTGTGCTCCTCGTTCTGCCAATGCCAAGGCAATCGCTTGCCCGATACCTTGGCCGGCGCCGGTTACCAAGGCCACTCGGCCTTCGTGTGTTCTTATTTGGGTCTTCATAAACGGTCCATTTTGTCGATCCAATTACGTTTCCGGGGGCCCGCCAGGCGGCACAGCGCCAAGCCATGAGCCCTGTGTTCGCGCCTGCCGAATCTAGCGGCAATCGGGTCTATTACTGCGACCCGGTTAGGCCTTCACGAACTCGACATCGAGAGTGATGGTGACCTCGTCGCCAACGAGAATGCCGCCAGTCTCGAGGGCAGCGTTCCAGGTCAATCCGAAGTCCTTACGATTGATCTTTGTGGTCGCCGAGACCGCAACTCGGGTGTTGCCCCACGGATCCTTCGCAGGTGGTGTGGGCCCTTCAACGGCGAAGCGGACCTTGTGGGTTACGCCACGAATGGTCAGGTCGCCTTCGACCGTCAATTCTCCATCCCGGACGATGCTGATGCTCTTGGACTTAAAATGCAGGGTCGGAAACCTCTCCACATCAAAGAAATCGGGGCTCTTCAGATGCGCATCGCGCTGTTCATCGCGCGTATGTATTGAGGCCGCCTCGATCGAGGCTTCGACGCGGGAGTTCGCGAGATCCGATTCATCCAAAAACAAAGCTCCCGAAACCTTAGAAAACTGCCCTTTCACATTCGCGATCATCATGTGCTTGACTTTGAACTCTGCCATGGAGTGGGCCGGGTCGATGTTCCAGGTGGTGGTTGAGGTTTGTACTGGAGCTGCTGTGTTGGCCATGGTTGCCTCCTTATTTATTTCATCGATCTAGTTCATATCGACATCGATATATATGATGTCGAGTATAATCACAGGATTCACATTTTTATGGAAGAACGCAAAAGGCCTCCGGAAGCGCTTCATGCCTGGCTCATCATGCTAAAGGCCTGGCAGTCGATGTCACGGTATCTCCTGCCGTCACTCCTCGCCGAGGGGCTGGGAGAATCCGACTTTCGCGTCCTAGAAGTACTACTGCACAAAGGACCGATGCCAGTAAACGCCATTGGCCCGAAGGTTTACCTCAACCCGGGATCAGTCAGCGTGGCGGTGGATCGTCTATACAAGAAGGGCTTTGTCAGCCGCGTAGAGTGCAGCGAAGATCGGCGGGTTCGAACGGTCTCTCTGACAGAAAAAGGGCGGGAAATGTTCGTTCCCCTCTTTCGTCGGCATGCCGCACTCATCAAGCGTGCTTTCCAGGATGTCTCTTCAGAAGAACTCCAACGGCTTGAACTGGTGCTTAAGAAGATCGGTAAACGTGCGGAAAGTCTTGCCGACGAGGAGGGCCATTCTCAGCAAGCTTGAAGCACCTCACGTGCTTAGCTGATTCATTAGCGACCTACCCTCGCACGGCAGAACGATGAAGCGACTCGATGTAGAAAACTCGGTGAGCCGAGACTCGGGAGGCTGAGGGCGGCCACTTCGGGTTGTGGTTCCATATGTTTCGAGCTCCAATGAGAATGGCGGGAGCGACGGGACTCGAACCCGCGGCCTCCTGCGTGACAGGCAGCCGTTCTAACCAGCTGAACTACGGCCCCGCACAATAAGGATTGCCCGATTCCTTCCGGTTCCCTCCGACGTCCTCTCGTTCCCTGCCGCACCATCTGGCCCTGCTGTGACAGTCTGCGCGACTCATGTGGTGGTTGTGCCACTCATCGCAGCGATCGCGCGGAAGAATGCAGACAGGGCGCATCGCCGACCTTCACAACAGCATGCGAGGGCCTGATCTGCCATGCAGCTCACCTCGTATAGAAGATTTCCGATCTCAACCGTCGACCACGGGTATTCGCTTCAAAATGCGCAGGTGTACATCCTGCAGGGCGCCTTCCTATTTCTCATTGCGTTGCCGGTCCTCATGATTAATCGTGGCCCCGGAGGCGCGTTCGGCTTTCTTGAAGTCACAGGCGTTTGCGTTTGGCTTTTTGGGTTCCTTTTCGAATCGGTAAGGGATGCGGAACTTGCGCGTTCACAAGAGATCCGCACAATCGGAGCAAGATACTGCAAAGCGGGCTGTGGCGGTACACGCGACACCCCAACTATTTCGGAGAGGTCGTGCAATAGTGGGCATTTGGCTGGTGGCGGTCGGCGTTCCGGGCGGTTGCTTTAGCATTGTCGGGACCCTCACGATCAACCTCCTGATCCTGAAGGTTTCAGGAATTCCAATACTTGAAAAGAAGATGGCCGAGAATCCTGATTTCGCGGAGTACAAAAGAAGAACAAGCGCGTTTCTTCCATGGTTTCCAAAGAGACAATTCGGTTCCGGGCGTTCTTGATATTCGGGGCGCATCTTGATTGGGAATATTCTTCAGTGGACCTCCATTTCATGACCGGGACAGAGCTCACACTGCCGGCTGATCCTTTGCATTCGCTGGGTGGATTCTGACAATGGAGTCCTCATCTGATTCCGGTGTCCGCCCGCTGGTCCTGCTGTGCGGAGCCACTGGCTAGTCCGCACCGCCAATCTCAAATACCGCTTCATTCGCTACCGGTAACTCAAGCGCCTGCAAAAGGTATGCGATTAGGTCTTCGACTGCGATTGGCTGCGCCTTCACGCCGACCCAGCGAGGGCAAATCATCACCGGCCGCCAGCGCCCTGCTGTTCTCTCCAGGGTACGTACAACGCTCACGGTGCCTCGATCCCAATCGATGTCCTGCCATTTCGCGAAATATTCCGATGGCGGCCGTGGTTACTAAAGATGTAGCCGTAAGCCTAATCAATTCCGCCAGCGGCTCGGTATCCTGAGTTTAGGAAGCATTCGAGGCAGGACACAGGCTCGCTCAGCACACGATCAACACAACAACAACGAACGATGGGAGGTCTTTCGAAATGCCAGTTGTTGCCGCCGTCACTTTTCCGGTGTTCTTATTTCTGCTCCCTCTGCTCATGTTCCTTCTCCTTGTACCAGGATGCCTGTCGGCGGATGAGGCCTGGCGACTCCAGGTTTTGCTTCCATTCTTGATGCCATTTTCCAGCGTGATGTGGTTCATCGTGGCGCATCGTTTGGTCGCCCATCGGCGTTCGAGTTATTTCCACCAACTTTTCGTGTTCGTCGCAACGGCTATCTTCATGTTCTTGATGATCAGGTTGGGGATCTACAGAATCGGATGAACAGACAAACATCAATAGAGCGAAATCATCGCATTCTCATCGTCGACGATGATGACGTTTTGCGACGTTGGCTACGCGCGCAGCTGGAGCCAAGAGGATTTGAGGTGAGAGAAGAATCCCAGGGAGATGAGGCCCTTTCAACCTATCAGCACAACTTAGTGTGGGAGTTCGTTTTGTCTGATATGTATTTTTTTTGTGGAGAGAAAGTCAAGAATGGTCTCGATCTTGTGCGGGAAATCGGCAGGATGAATCCCGGCCAGCGTATGGCGATCCACACTAGCGAGAGGAATCTTCAAGCGCCCGTACCCGTGCTGATCAAGCCCTATCCGCTACCGCAATTCCTACGTCTGTTACGTCAGCCTGTGCAGAACTTAAAGCGCGGTTTTCACACGCGTTGATCCATTGGGGAGGCAATAATGGTCAAAAAAAGAAGCATTGTGGCAATACCTAAGGTCTTCGAACTCCACCGTAGCACAGACCGAGTTGGCAAGCCCTTCAAGGTACTACCCAATGGCTTTCGCCACTGCGTTGTTTGCGAGAAAGCGTTCAGCCGACGATCGGCCCCGAACCATGCGTTAAAGGTCTGTTATCCCGACGGTGCCGCGCACACTTTCAAGAATATCTGTGAAAAAAATGCGAACTGCTGATGCGCCCCTATCTACGGTCACGAGCGAGGTTAGCGGGATGACCGTTTGTGATCTCGTGGCTCACTTCCGCCTTCACGAACTTGTTGACCGCGGCGAGGAAGGGAAATCTTACTCTACGCGGAATCGTTGCCTGTCGGTGCTCAACAAGTGGATTTTGCCATACTGGGAAGCTACGACCTTAACCCAGGTTCGAACTGTCGCGGTAGAAGATTGGTTGAGCACACTCTCCCTCGCGAGAGGAACAAAAGCCAAAATTCGGAAGACCATGGGTCTTCTGTTTAACCACGCGATCCGTTGGGAATTCACATGCAAGAATCCGATTTCCGGAACGGTACGCGGCTCAGGCGTCCGGCAGAGTGATAAACGTCAGAGGATTCCAGAAGTCTTGAATGAGCGTGAATTCCGCTCTCTCCAGGCGGCACTTGGCCTCCGCGATCGCACTCTTATTTGGCTCGCGACCTGTTGTGGACTACGACGTGGGGAATTGGCGGGATTGAGGTGGGAAGACGTCGACTTTGATGAACTGACCGTCATGGTCCGACGCTCGATTGTTGACCAGGTGGTTGGCAATGTAAAAACAGAGGCCTCCCAACGAGCCCTGCCAATCGATAAGTGCATCGTGAAACTACTGCAGCAATGGCGATGTGTTTCAAAATATGTCGAGCCCGAAGATTATGTGTTCGCTACTGATTCGAATCGAGCGGGCGATCGGCGCGGTAAGCAACCTGTCTCGTTAGCCAAAATAATGCAGTACTGGATCCAGCCCTGCGCGGCTGAGCTCGGCATAAATAAGCGAATTGGATGGCATACTTTTCGGCATACCTTTGCAACTCTTCTTTATCGCAACGTCGAAGATGTAAAAGTAGTTCAGGAGCTTATGCGGCACTCGTCAAGTCGCATTACTCTCGACATCTATGCTCAAGCGGTGACCTCGGCCAAGCGAAAGGCACAGGAGAGAGTGATTCGCGACGTTAGCGTGAAACAAAAATCAGCGTAGGCCATCCGTCACGGGTTATCCCGCATTTATATAGCACTAGCGTGGTGGTCGTGATCCCGCCGCGACGCGTCCCCAAACAGGGGCTCTCCCATTGACTCACCGCGACCATCAATCCTGCAGTTCACCAATGAATGTGTTCTTTATCTACGAAGTACCTGAGTAGAGGCCACATCGAGACGCTTGTCTTCAGGGCCTGATTTCAAATCAGAGGTTCAACTATGAAGCTAAAGAAAACGGTTACACTTGCCGTGCGGCAGAAAAACCAAAACAACTCACAAAAATCCACTGGGCCCAAGACCCCGAAGGGCAAGAATGCAAGCCGTTTCAACGCTACCAAGCATGGACTGACGGCGACACGTTTAATGTTCGGCACCGATGGTAAACCGGTCGACGACCATCTGGCCGAAATCGTCGAAGCACTGCGGGACAAATACGGCTGTACTGACATCGTGGCCGAGCTTCTGATAGATAACGTTGCAGTTGACTACTGGCGGCAGAGTAAGGGCCTCGACTTCGAGATCTATTATTTATCCCGAAATCAATGGTCTTTTCACCCTCAGGGCTCGCTGCCAACAATTCAACGCTACAACACGGCCAATCGGCGGGCAATGTTGAAAAACCTAGAATTTTTGGAAAAACTGCACGCTGAGGCCAATTCGGATGAAGCTGGTTCGGCGGAGGAATTGGACGACAGCGCCGAAACTGATGCCAGCACCGTTGGCTTTGAAGGCGCCTCAGTCACAGATTCTTTGGACGAAGCCTCCTCGAACGCCGTATTCCCGTGTGATGCGAACACCGAGTTCTTGTCGGCAGAGACTATTGATACGGACGATAGTCCCAACAGCGCTGACCCCACACCGTCAAAAGAAGAAGGCCCGACGCCCCCTGAGGAGGCGGTTGCCTAGTATGGCGCCTTGCCCGGGTGGAATGCCCACCCGCCCGGGTACGCATGTGAGCGCGGGCTTGCCCGGGCCTCAATTGGATTCATGAGATCGTAGCCGAGAACTCGATTCGCCGCGGGGACGGACTCTCTTCGAAACGAAGCCTATAAGTGCTTTGTTTTAAGCGATGGTATTGGCGTCCCCGACGGGATTTGAACCCGTGTTACCGCCGTGAAAGGGCGATGTCCTAGGCCGGGCTAGACGACGGGGACCAGTGGTACGAGGCAGGCGTCGTTTCGGAACTTCTGATAGTAACAAGCCGCTCTTCGCACTGTCAAAAATGAGCCGACTCTTCATCACTTTGCGGACGATCGCTCTGCGGACGATCGCTTCGCAGGCGTCTCTCAAATGCCGCACGCCTTTACCCTGGCCGGCCCCCAGATTGTTTCAGCATGGTCCATACTTTGCTCCCGCCCACCGAACCTGTCCTCGCCGTTTACAATGAAAGGAAGGAACGTAATACCTGACCTTTGAGAGGAAGTCTTGGCTGATCCGCTTTTCCTAAGCTTGTGGTTCCCCAGCTTCAGCGAGCAAGAAATGATGTCGCATTGTCTGTCTGTGCTCCATCAGTTCCCGTTCTCGGTGCATCGAGCAGGAATCGCCTACGTTGCGGTTCATCCGGTCTCGTGGAATGAGCCCACGATTTTGGAACGCAAGTTTAGTCCCGGAGTTCCTCCCGAAGAGGCAATCACCATAGCTTCCGACCTGTTGCACGAGGATTATGCCTACATGTTTGATGCTCACTGGGATTTGTGGACAGCTGACCCAAGCGACCGCCAGTGGGCGCTTACTCCGAATCATGTCCGCTTTATTGCGCAAGGTTCGGAGTTCGATGAACGCGCCTCCGAAACAACCGGCCAAATCGAAGTGGATTTCGGTCTCGACACTCCGTTTCTTGAGGAGCAGCTGCAGTTGGACGCGGAAGCGGAGGAGCGCATCCGTGCCAACGTTCACAAGCTAGTGGATTTCACGAACAGAGTCGAAAAAAACGCCCACGCCAATGGGCGACTCTTGTGGTCAGATTCGGAAGACAATCTCGCGCAGAAGCTGATCGCACGCCTGCAGAAAGTGCAGTGAACAATTCGGGAAGGACAGGCGCATCGAGCATTGACACCAGCAGCGGAAATGGCCGACCTCACTATCCAATTCCCAAGCTGGACTACTCTTTCTTCCCGCCTCAACCCGAGCTGAGATTCTTTGGATTACTTGCCTTCCGTGACAATCTCGGAAAAGTCCGCGATTGTCGAAAACTCTTTCAGCAGTGTCTGCACAAGCGCAAGCCGGTTCGCCCGAAGCCTTGCGTCCTCTACCATCACCATCACTTTGTCGAAGAAGTAATCGATCGCCGGCCGGAGCTTCGCGATCTCCAGCAACGCTGCTTCGTAATTGCGATCGACACGGAAGCTTTCCACTCTCTTGGCCGTTTGCGGAACCTGTTCCGCAAGATCCCGTTCCGCCGACTCCTTCAGCAAGGCTGAGTCCACTGCCGGGGCGATTTCCTTGCCCGCCTCAATAGCCTGCCGCAAGATGTTCTTTGTGCGCTTGAACGCCACCGAAATGGACTCGAAATCTGCCGAAGGCCTCACTTTCGTCACTGCCTCGGCCCGCGCCACCGCGTCCACTACGTCATCGGAGCCCGCTGCCAGCACCGCGTTCACCACGTCATACGCAAATCCCCGCGCGTCGCGCAGATAGAATTCCAGCCGCTCTCGGAAGAAAGCTCGCACCGCCTCTTCAAAGCTGAGATTGGGAGAGAATTGTTTCTCCGCATCCGACCCGTGATACCGGATCCGCGCATCCTGCATAAGCGCCCCGAGCCGGACTGGCAACTTGTGCTCAGCGATCGTCTTCACGATGCCATTCGCCTGCCGGCGCAGGCCGAAGGGATCTTTCGAGCCGCTGGGAATCAGGCCCAACGCAAACATACCCGCGATGCTGTCGGCCTTATCCGCGATCGAGAGCACAGCGCCCTCCACCGTCCGTGGCACCGAGTCATCCATGGATTGCGGCTTGTAATGATCGTAGATGGCGATCGAAATGCCCTGGCGGACATCGTCATTCATATGCTCGTCCAGCACCTGCACCCGCGCGTACAGTCCGCCCACAATGCCCTGCAGTTCGGTGAATTCCTTAACGAGTTCGGTCGTGAGATCTGTTTTTGCCAGGCACGCGGCTTTGTGCACGATCCCTGGTCGAATCGCGAACCCGGCTTGTTTCACGGTTTCCGAAAGCCAACTGGCCAGGCGTTGTGTCCGGATAGTCTTGTCGTAATAGCTGCCCAGCTCTTTCTGAAATGTCACGTGTTTCAGCAAGTCGAGACGATCGCGCAATGATTGCTTTTGATCGGTTTGCCAGAAGAAACGCGCATCATTGAACCGCGCGCGGAGAACCCTTTCGTTGCCATGTCGGATTGTGCCCTCGCGATCGGCATCCGTATTCAGCACAGCCAGGAAGTGCGGGGCCAGCTTCCCGCTCGCGTCCTCCACCGCAAAATATTTTTGATGATCACGCATGACCGTGACCAACACTTCTTCCGGCAACTCCAAAAATTGCGCATCGAAATTCCCCAGGATTACCGAGGGAAATTCGGTGAGATTGACGACGGTGTCGAGCAGGGCCTTGTCTTCGCGCCAGCGGGCACCCGGAATCGTGCGCGTGGCGGCGTCCAGCGCCTTGCGGATCTGTTGCTCTCGTTCCCCGCGACCCAGAACCTTGGCTGCGGCGAGAGCACTCACGTAAGACATTCCGGCAGTTGGGATCGCTACAGCGCGGTCCGCGAGAATTCGGTGTCCGCGAGAACTGTTTCCTGCGCGTATGCCGTCGAACTCCAGCGGGATCACTTCCTCATCGAGCATGGCAACCAGCCATCGTAGCGGGCGCACAAAACGCTCGCTGGACTTGCGCCAATACATGTTCTTAGGCCAGTAGATGGACTGGATTTCTTTCGGTAGGAGCTCCGCTAGAATCTCGCTGGCAGCGCGGCCTTTCTTTGTAACCTTCGCAGAAAGGTATTCGCCTTTGGGAGTGCTCGTCTTTTCCAGTTGGGAAACCCCGACTCCCGCCTTCTTGGCAAAAGCATGTGCCGCCGCAGTCGGCTGACCATCCTTGTAGGCAACCGCAAGAGACGGGCCGGTGATCTGTTCGGTGACATCCGGTTGCGCCGCGGGAATTCCCGATGCGAGCACCGCAAGCCGGCGAGGCGTATCGAGGAATGTAATCGCCCCATTCGGAGCAAGCCGCTCTCGCTCCAGCAGCTTACCCACGCGCTCCCTCAATTCCAGCGAGCCTGCTTCAATCATGCGGGCCGGAATCTCTTCACAACCGATCTCAAGCAGAAAGTCGGGCATCGATTAATCTTTCTATTTTCTCCGCGCAGCCACACTGGTAAATAGCACGGTCACTTCCAGCACTGATTTTTTGAAGCATCAGCCTGGTTCTTGAACGCGTGAGTGGAGGTATTCAGCGAATATCCTGGGGCGGAGTCCCAACGTCTACCCAACCTGCGCGGGCTCCTTCTTCCCTCGGCCTGTTTTGACAGTCTTGACCGGGGGCGCAGGCTCTTCCTCACCCGCACTCTCCGATTCCCCCGCCTGTTGCTGCAGGTACGCCTTCGCGATCCCGACCGCCAATGCCCGCACCCGCGCAATCACACCGACACGCTCCGTAACAGAAATAGCACCGCGCGCGTCCAGAATATTAAAAAGATGCGAGCACTTCAGGCACAGATCATAAGCGGCCAGTAGCGGAAAGCGCTTCTTCTCGGCAGCAGGCACCTGCGGCTTAGCCTTAGTCAGCTCTGCATAACGATCGAGCAGCGCCCGGCACTCGGCCTCGTAGACTTCGAAATGCCTCCACGTCTTTGGCACGTCTGCAGCTTCAAAGTTGTAGACGGAAAACTGCAACTCTTCCGCCAACCGAACTTCACCATAGGTGGTCGGATGTCCAGTTTCCGGATCCCTTGCCCAAACAATGTCGTAAATCGAATCAACATCCTGCAGAAATGCCGCGATCCGTTCCAACCCATAGGTGAGCTCGGCGGAAATCGGCAGCAGGTCGACTCCTCCGCATTGCTGGAAATAAGTGAATTGCGTGATCTCAAGCCCATCGAGCATCACCTGCCAGCCGATCCCCCAGGCGCCGAGCGTTGGCGATTCCCAGTTGTCTTCTTCGAACTTGATATCGTGTTGTCGAAGATCAATCCCAATCGCGCCCAATGACTCGAGATAAAGTTCCTGAACATTTTCCGGCGGAGGCTTGAGAATCACCTGCAGTTGCGTGTGCTTGAACAAGCGGTTGGGATTCTCGCCGTAACGCCCATCTGCCGGGCGCCGAGAAGGCTGCAAGTAAGCCACCTTGTAAGGCTGATTCCCGAGCACACGCAGGAAGGTCTCCGGCGCCATCGTGCCCGCCCCCACTTCAACGTCGTAAGGCTGCTGCAGCACGCACCCACGCTGCGCCCAAAACGTCTGGAGCTTCAGGATGAGCTCTTGAAACGTCAGCGATTTGGATTGGGAAGCCATCATTTAATACTTGTCAACCTGAGCGAAGCCAAGGACCTGCTTTCTGATACGAGCTTCAACGCGACCACGCTTGCTCGAAGCTCGCAGCTCGTAGCTCGAAGCTCGCCGCTCCTAGCCAATCTTCTCCAGCATCCCCGCAGTCACCAGCTTCTGCTCAATATGCCGCTCGAGAATTTGCAATAGAAACTTTCTCAGATCCGAGCCCTTCGATTTCGGCCACCCTGCTGCGGAGAAACTCTCGACCGGAGCCCGAAACATCTGAGCCGCCAACCCGCGCGACTCGCTCGAAATCTCAGAAGATGCCAGCCGCTTATCCTCCGGACACATCAGCCCATCGGCCAATGCGTGAAAGTAAGCTCGGCTGCCGTTGAGCGTCCTTCCGCAAACCACGCACTCAGAAAGATCCGGCAAGAACCCCACCAGCCGCGTCATCCAGAGGTCGAAATACGTAAGGGGCATCCAGATTTCGGGACCTCGCAAGCTTGCCAACACCGAAAGCGTGAGTCGAAAGACCGCGTCATTCGCTTCTCGATCCGGCAGCAGTTCGTCCAGCAGTTCCGCGATATGCGCCAGGGCCACTGCTCGCGGATACCCAACTTCGCTCGCCAGGGGAGACTCCAGCACCTCGAGCGCATCGAGCCGCGCAAGTTCCTGCCGTTCTCGATCCTCGTAAAATGCCCGCACCAGCGTCAAAGGCTCGAGCGCGCCCCCAAAGCGTTTTCTCGACTTCTTCGCCGAGCGCGCCACTCCGCGCACCTTGCCTTCCATTCGCGTAAAAAGGGTAACCAGCAGGTCGGCCTCGCGCAGAGGGTACGTACGCAGGACGATTGCTTCCGACTCCTTCAGTGCCATGGAAGCCCAGCAGACTAGCTTTTGATTGTAACGGATTGAGGCGTAAACCGTCAGCCGGATCGTTTAGGTTCCAGGCTCCGTTTGAGGCTTTCAGATTCTGGGTTTTCGCCGTTCCAAACGAGCGGGTGTTTTAGCGTTGTCCTCAGCTCTACACTCAGAGTTCGGGGCTCAAAAGCGTTCCGTCTTTATGAGGTCGCAATCCGCGACCTCAAGCAAAAGGCGCAGGTTAGGACAATTCACCATGCGCCTTGAACTCAACGTAGAGATAAGAACACACTGATAGCGGGTGACTGAAGGCTGACAGCTACCGGCCGTAATACTTCGCGTTCCGCTCCGTGAAATCCTTCCACTTTTCCGGCAGATCATCGAGCGCGAAAATCGCCGACACCGGGCACACCGGCACGCACGCACCGCAGTCAATGCACTCCACCGGATCGATGTAGAGCAGTTCTTCCGTCGCGTAGGCGGGTTCGTCTTTCTTGGGGTGGATGCAATCCACCGGGCACGCGTCCACGCAAGCGGTGTCCTTCGTCCCGATGCAGGGTTCTGCGATCACATAGGTCATGTTGTGTCTGTCTCCTGAAACTCTCTGCGGGTCTTAAAAGAACCACAGATTCTAGCAAGAATCACGCTGGGAATACAGCGTGGAACTCTTGGCGAAACCGCTGGAAATGCCCGGTGAGAGACTGTTCGTCACCGTAACGCTCCGGCGATTTCGGGTGAACCTCAACCGCGGCTTCCGGCCAATTCCCGGGCCTGGCTCGGCTGGTACTCCACAATGTACCCAGCAAGGGCGCTGGCAGCCACCGTCAATGGGCTGGCCAAGTACATCTGACCCGGGCCACTGCGGCCTGGGAAATTCCGGTTCTGGGCGCTGATGACGACCTGTTCCGGGCGCGTTGAAACCCCGGGCCCCGCATTGATACACGCCCCACAACTCGGTTCGAGTACCCTCGCTCCAGCCTTTTGAAAAATCTCCAAGTATCCCTTTTTTAGACAATACTCGCGCGTGTCCTGAGAGCCGAACTGAATATAGAACTGCACGGACTCGGCCACTCGCTTGCCTTGCTTTAGCCCATCGGCCAGCACCTCGGCGTACATATCCATGTCTTCATTCTTGCCCGCTGTGCAGGTCCCACCGTACGCTAATTCCACCGGCACGTGAGTATTCAGATCACGAATAAACTTGCCATTCCCGGGATCGCCCGGAGTCGCCACCATGGGCGCAATCTCGGCGGCATCGAGTTCAATCACCTGCGCGTACTCAGCGTCATGGTCGCTGTGCAGTCCACGTATCATTTCCGCAGCCTCGCGCCGATTCATGCCCCGACGCTCCATCAGGAAGTCGACAACCTTGTTGTCGGGAGCGACAATTCCAGTGAAGCCGCCAATCTCCGCCGCCATATTGGTCATGGTCGCGCGCTCGTCCACACTCAATGCTTCGACCGCTTCGCCTGCATATTCCATGACCTTAGCCAACGCCTTGCCGCTGCGCACGTAATCCAGGCTCAAGATTTTCAGGATGAAATCCTTCGCCGTGACGTTCGGCTGTTTTTCGCCGCGAATGGCGATTTTCACGGACTCCGGCAGCCGTACGCGCACATCCTTCGTGATCCAACTGTTAAACACGTCCGTTGTGCCAATTCCAAACGCCACGCACCCGATCGCTCCCACATGCGGAGTGTGCGAGTCTGACCCGACATTCACCTGCCCAGGCAGCGCGTACGACTCCAGCATCACCGAATGGCAAATTCCTTCCGAGCCCTTCCGATCCTTGAGCTCGCCATGCAGCTTGATGCCCTGCGCTTTCGCGAAGTCTTCCTGCTTCAACTTGAGCTGGGTCGCGAGATCGAGCAGTCCGATTTTCTTCTTCTCCTCCGAAAGCACTTCGTCCAGAAACGTCAGATGGTCCCGAAAGAAACGGATGCTGGAAGCATCGTTGACTGGCACGCCTTTCCCAACATAGTGCTCGTAGAAGATCGCGGCCATGGGCGTGACATACTCATGGCTGAAGCGTAGATCCACGCGAGTAAACCCGGTGTCCCCCGGCTTTACCGCTTCCACGCCTACCTGTCCTTCGGGCGTGACCATATGTTTCGCGAAGATTTTCTCTGCCAGCGTCATCGGCCGCTTCCCGGTCTGAATCGGCGGCAAAAAAACCTTCTTCCGCATGCGAGCCACATTGAACGGGAACAACCCGCCATACTCAATCACTTGACGAGTAATGTCATCTTCTCCCGCGGTGAACTCGCTGAGAGCAATCTCCTGTCCCGCGCGAATCTTGTCGATCAACGAGAAATCCGTCGAGGTCAACAGGCCCAGGTTCTGGCAATTCTGCTTGTAAATACGCTCGATGTTCTCCGCAATTACGACCCGGATCCCAGCCGACATCTCCGCATAAGGCGACTGTTCCCGGCTCGATCCCTTCCCCCGCCGTTTCCCGCTGACCGAACACACAAAACGGCCGCGCTTCACATCACCCCGGCCAACAGGCAGCACGTTCCCGCACTTCAAGCCCATGTACGGAATCTCGCCCAAGGTCTGATCAAAGTAGAAGCAGTAATGCGCCGGCGTAATCTCGTCCGTCGAGATGTCATCGCGCAGCTTGGGATTGTTTGCAGGATTTGTCGCGTCCCACGCAAGGTCCTCTCCCGCGAGTTGACATTGGATCAGTTCGGGATCTTCGGTCAGAAACAGGATGCGCCCGGACAATCGAAGTCGGTCAGGACGTTTCGTGATATCACGTTCGAGCAGTGGTTGAATCACAGTGGAAGACCTATCTCAGAATCTTGAAGACCGCCCAGAACCGGCGTGAGGAGCTTCGCCAGGGTTCATCGTTTTGCCTTTATTCTACGCCTTGCAATGCCCCAGCACCACAGATGTCCCCGGACAAGGACTTGAAAGTTCCCCCGGGTTGCCCCACCCTAAACTCGCGTTCTGTGCGAGTTTAAGTGAGGATTTTGGTCGAGACTGAACAGATGGATGGAAATCATGGAGGGACGTCGGCTAGGAATTTTCGCTGCTGCGGCTTGCCTGTTTCCGATACTCTCTCGGATCCGGCAGAGGCTCTAATCCTCGTCCCGCGAAAATCTCCTGGAACTCATCCAGAATTTCCGAGTGAATGAACCCGTTGGTTGCGACAACATCGCGATCCGTAATCGCCAGGGCATGCCCATCCACTCCGGTCACCTTGCCACCGGCTTCTTCCACGATCAGGATGCCAGCCGCTGTATCCCAGGAATTCAGGTTGAATTCCCAGAATCCATCTAATCGTCCCGCCGCCACCGACGTCAGATCGAGCGCCGCAGACCCCGCTCGCCGCACCCCGTGGCTCCGCAACGTGATCTGATGATAAAAATAAATATTCGGATTCTTGTGCCGCTTATGGCTGGGAAACCCCGTGCCTACAAGGCTCTGCACAAGCTTTGGGGTTTTCGAAACCGCGATTCGCTCGCCGTTCAGGACAGCTCCCCGCCCCCTCTCCGCCGCGAAGAGTTCATCCCGCGTCGGGTCATAAACGACCGCCGCTTTCCGCTCCCCCTGAAACGCCAGTCCTAGAGAGACGCAAAACACCGGAAATCCGTGGGCGAAGTTCGTCGTCCCGTCCAGCGGATCGACATACCACCGGTAATCCCCGCCCCTCTCGATCCGAGCTCCCTCCTCGCCAATCACGTCATGAGACGGCCACTGTGCCTGAATGCGTTCCAGAATCAACCTCTCTGACGACCGATCCGCCTCGGTAACCAGATCCGCATCGCCTTTGTATTCGATTTTTACTCGGGCGCGAAAATAGCCCATCAGGAGCGCACCGGCCTCGCGCGCGATCGCAGACATCTGCGGAACGAATTCGAAATGGTCAATGTGCTGGGACATGATTCGGCAGCAACTGCGATACGCAGGAAACAGACACAGCCTGTGACCCTGGCCGAGGGACAAACGCACGAACCATCCACGACAAAAACTACTTGCGTTTTGCCGGGTCTTCGGCGATGTACATGATGTCGTGTTTGAAGATGAACAGATTCGGCGCGCCCTCTCGCGTCAGGCGCACCATATTCTTGTCGTAGTACTCGATCCAGCCACGCACCACTTCCCCGTCCGCAAGTTTGATGCTGACGGGCTTCTGCTTTTCGCCCAGCTGTTTCAGGTAAGCGGCTTCTTCAAATGTCTCATCCGGCGGTGGAGTTTTTCCGCCCCGCCGAACTGCTCCCGGAGCATTGGCATTGAAAGGCATGTCGCTCATTCTACACCGGGCTGCATACGGGCGCGGAAGGCGCCTTGGAGCAAAGTCTCTCTCGCATCGTGCTCTTGCAGATTCCTCCGCCGCGCTCGGCGTCGGAATGACAACAGCAAGGGAACTCGGCCGAGTATCGTGTCGTGCTCCGAGTCACAACCAATTAGCGCGGTTGAACTCCGCAGGTCACAATCCGTAACCTTTAAATATTGTCATTTAAATATTGTCATTCCGAAGCCGAACGCGGCGGAGGAATCTTGTTCGCATCCCCGGCCGATTACCAAAACAGGCCGCCCATCTAGCTCAGATTCTGCATATCGATGAGCAAATTATCTTCGGATCAGAACGTAATTTTCACACCGAATTCCATTTGCCGGGGCGCCCCATAGTTGTACACGCCCGATCCAGTGCCGATCCGTAATACATCTTTAGCGGATCCCGGAGGAGTTCCATTCGCCGATCCTGCCCCCGCCGTTACCGGCTGACCCGGCCCCGGGTAGTAATAAGCCAATTGACCCGACGCCGCCTGGAAGTTCGCGAAGTTTAGAAAGTTGTAGAAGCTCGCGCGCGGTTCGATGTTCAGCCGCTCTCCCAATTTGAGCGGCCAGCTGATGGTCGCATCGAGAGACTTAAAACCGGTATTTTCAAATTGGTCGGCTGGAGGCACGATGACGAGTGGCGTCGTCGCCCGCAATGTGGTCAGTTGCGCTCGCGTGAACAGACTGGCCGCTACCAGGGCCTGTCCAGCAGGCGTCAATGAGCCTGCCTGCGTGCTGTTGTAGGTTTTAATCGCGGTTGCAAGATCGCTCGCGGAAAGCGCCTTCAACGATCCCGCCCGCACAAATGGGAACAGGTTCGCCGGCGTTCCATCACCCACAAAATCGGTCCGGAAAATCTCTCCAGGAGTTGCCTGCGGATTCCCCGAAGGCACCAACAGAGAGGCAACGCTCGGTGCTGGGCTGGAATACCGTCCAATGAAAGAGAGCTTCGGCCCCCAAACCGAATTCAGGCTCCAACCCGCCGAAAATTGGTGCCTGCGATCCAAAGCAGACGGCACTTTATAGCGCTCGGGTGCCTGAAAGTCATAGGCCACGGAACTCTGCGCCGGATTATCTCCTCCCGTTGAAACAAATTTTGAGTACGTGTACGAGAGCAACACATCGCCGCCGTGGAAAATGAAAAACTGGTGCTCCACACTCTGCTTCAGAGCAATGTGCACACCGTCGTAGACAGCCTGTCCGATCGAAGACTGAAACTCACCCTGCCCAACCAACGCGTTCACACCTGCAAACGCGGCCCCAAAATTCCGGGGATCAAGGGGAAGATTCGACGCTGGCAATTGCACTCCGATGGACGCGGGCAGTCCCTTTAGAAACGCTACGCCGGAATCCAGGCCATTCACGGCAAAATCATTGATATTCGCATTCGGAACGCTGGAGATGTAGCAACTGATCGCGTCTTGCACGATGGCTCCCGGCGCTAACGGCGTGGTCAGGCAACTCGGCGCTTTCTGCACAATCGTATTGGTAATCGCATTCAGCGCCGCCCTCGGAATCCCGTTGGCATCGACGTACAAGTACCGGGAATCGCCTAAATGGTTTTGATCTGCAATAAGTCCGAAGCGCTGGCTCATATTCCGTACATAATCGATGGTGAAAACACCGCCGCCCCACAACTCGCGCTGCATGCCGAAGCCGATCTGGTAAGAGCGCGGTGTCCGATAATTCGGATCGAATGCTGCCATCCCGCTGACTGGAACGCTGAGGGAGAGTGTATTGCCAACGAAATTCGGATTGCCGGAGCTTCCCGCGGCCGCCACGGCGGCCTGATAATCAGCCTGTAACGCGGCTACATCGCTGGCGGCGTTTCCCACGGGCGCGCCACACACTTGGGTGGCTAGATCATGCCCATTGATGGATCGGACGGCGGTCGGCAAACCCCCGGCATTCGGAAAGTAGACTGCGACCGTGCCAGCGGCAGCGCCCGGCGCACACGTGAGTACGTTGGTGCCCGAGTAGAGTCCCTGACTTAGGCGGGCGGGCCGATCCAGTCGCATGTTGCTGAACAACGAATTGTCATAAAACACGCCCGCGCCAGCCCGGAAAACAGTTCTGCCATTGTGGAAGGGGTCCCAGGCAAATCCAAGCTGGGGACCGAAATCGTAATTTGGCTGCCGCACCGGCCGTCCCAGCGCAACCCCCGGCAGATTGGAAAACTGATCAACCAGATTGGTACCCGAACACGGCAACACATTACTTGGAATGCCCGGGTTCGCCGCGGAACACGGAATCTCACCGAGATCACTATCCACTCGCCCGGTGTCACGCAGATAGTGCACTCCCGCGGTGATTGTCAGGTTCGGAAACATCTTCCAGGAATCGCCGATATACCCCTGCAGTCGGTTGTCTGTCTGGCCTCCATGCGGGAATCCGAATGCGGACTTCTCCGTCGAGAAACCTTGCCCATTGCTGAGGGTTGCAAACAACAACGGATAATCCAGCGGATTGGGATCGGTAACACCCGCCAGCGCCGTTGTTAATTGCGGCACGATTCCAAAGCGCTTTTCGTACCCGCCCACATTGATCCGGTTTACGCTCGCGCCAAAGCGCAGTGTGTGCTGCCCAGCCCGGCGGCTCCCGTCGTAACGAAATTCCGTGTTCTCCTGAAGCGTCTCCTGCGGCGCGAAGGGGCTTCCTCCAAATTGCACCTGACCTCCGGCAAGATCGCTGAACTGTATGTTTGCAGGCAGTCCGAATGCCGAAGTCCCGCCAAATGGCCCCACCGTATCGAGCAGCGAGTTGTGATAGCGCAAAAATCCGAATCGCAGGCTGTGAATATATTTTCCCCGCGTCAAATCCAATCCGACCGCGTGCGACGGAGAATTGTTGCGGTTCTCGTAAAGCGAATAGTCGTCTCCGAAATTATCGACCGACTTGTTCCAGTTGTAGGCAAACCGGTAGAACGCCCGTGTCTTCGACGATGCTTGCCAATCCAGCTTCCCGATGGCCGAAGTATTGCGGAACGGCGAAGAAAACGAACCGCTGAAAGCCTGAAACGGCGACGGCATCACCACCGCCCGGTTCGCGTCCTGGATCACATGCTCCGCGTCCAGAAAGAAGAAAACCTTGTCCTTGATCAGAGCTCCGCCCAGCTTTCCGCCAAAATCCTCCCGCCGAAATGGAAGATCTTTTCCCCCGGGCTGCCTTGCAAATCCGATGCTCTTGTCGCGGAATAAACCGAACGCCTCTCCGTGCAGTCCGGTCCCACCTGACCCTGTCGTCAGATTGACCGTGCCTGCAGAGGTTGGCCCCGTCGAGACATTCAACATCGCCCTGCTGATTGCAATCTCGCTCGTGGAGCTGAGCGCAACATTCTCAGTCGTGCCGCCCCGGGTCTCGTCATTGAGCTGCACACCGTCCAAAATGTAGAGAGAGTCGAGCCCGCTCTCTTTATGGATGGAAAGCGCAAAATTTCCGGTCTTGGTTGCATCGAGAGACCGCCCATCTTCGACCAACACTCCGGGCTCGAACTGTGCAGTATTCAGGACATCGCGACCATCTATCGGCAGTTCAGCAATCCTCTCTGGAGCGACTTTGCTCAGAAGGGTTGGCGTCCCCGGATCGACCCGAACCAACTTCCGATCCCCATTGGAGGTCTGTCCGTTTCGAACCGTCACGAAAAAGCGGTTGCTTTTGAAATCCTTGACTTCGATCAGGATCGTATAGGTTCCGGCGTTGAGAGGTCCGGTACTATACTTCCCACCTTTATCGGTGGTGAGAGCAAGTGGAACTTCGGCGGAGATGGAATTGATGGCCACCTTGGCTCCGGCGACGGGCGCACCGGAGGAGTCGATCACTGTTCCCTCGATGGAACCCTTGGGCAATTCCTCTTGAGCAAACCCAATCGCGCCGCTCAAGACCGTGAAAAGTATCAATGAAATGAAGACCAGAGTAAGGCTGGGTTGCCCCCCGCCCGAAGCGCGCAATTTCGACAAACGCTTTCTCCTTCCCACTCCTGAACATGCGGGTATTGCCACATGGAATCGCTTCCCGCGGGAATGGTTGCTTCCGCTTTACAAAGTCGAATTGACTATCTTACTAAACATGTTGAGAATCTGCCTGCGAAGTGCAGGCAAACGGAAGTGATACGAGTCCCCGGATTCGTTTGGCAGTGGTCCGGCTGCAATGCAAGAAAAAAGGCGGCCCCGAAAGGAGCCGCCAGGATTGCGGAATTTCTACGCCGTTAGAACTTAACCTCAAGTTCAAGTTGCAGCACCCGTCCGGATACCGCCGATCCCTGGAAGTTTCCGTATGGGCTGCTGGCAGGCGTTACCGTGCTTTGAATATGCCCGAAAGCACTTCCATCGGCCAGATTGTTGTCGGGGTTCGCGAAGCGTGGATGGTTTAACACGTTGTACGCGTTAGCGCCCATGCTAAACGTCAGCCCACTCTCCGTAATCCGGAAATTCTTCTTGATGGTCATATCCATGTCGAAGTATCCCGGTCCATGGAACTGATTCCGCGAGGTGTTCCCGAAGGCTCCAAAGTTGTCTAATGCCGGTGGGTTCTCGCTGAACTGGCTGCTGTTCAGACAGGTGATGTCCACCTTGCAACTTGGGATTGACCCCCCGAGGAAGAAGGGCATTATGATGTTCGCCGAGTTGTTGCCGGTGATGTGACTCGTAAGCCCGGTATCGACCACGCTGTATGGCTGCCCGCTACGCTTGTAGATCACGCCCGACGTCACCCATCCTCCGACCACGCTGTTCAGCAGCCGGTTCCCTTTGAACATGCTCGGCATTTCATAAATGTAGCTGGCCGACAGGTTCTGGCGGAAATCGTAATCGGCGTTTCCATAGTTGTAGCGGCGCAGGTTCTTGGGATCGATTTGGTACAAGAACGCCTCACCCGCAGTGTTGAAGCTGTACTGATCGAATCCCGCGTTGGAGATATCGTCGAGAGCATGGCTCCAGGTGTAATTGATCGAACCCTGGAGGCCTTTGGTCAAACGACGATTCAGCGTCGTTGTCAGGCCGTTGTAGTTGGAAATACCCTCATTGGTGAGTTCGCGAATTCGACCGAAACGAGGATCTGGCGCCGAGGTTGGCAAGGTGCCGAACGGACACACTTTGCAGAAGGCATTGAGACCGTTCTGCTGAACCGCGAGATTGCTGCCGTGGTTGCCGATATATCCCAGCGTTGCCACCGTTTTGTCGCCGAACGCCTGCTGCACTTCCAGGTTCCATTCTGCGTATCGGGGATTCCTGAAGTTGGGCACGACGGTGTAGTAGTTGGGACCCGTGAAGGTCGGAATTTGAGCCTGAATGCTGCCCAGGGTTCCGCCGTTGGCGAACGCACTCTTGAA
>Ga0210404_10000272_pt1 | contig 30681 bp, 18 predicted proteins | sample IncBWH28MmetaG_FD_155455 | JGI IMG/M metagenome (GOLD analysis project Ga0210404, IMG submission 155455) | Forest soil microbial communities from Barre Woods Harvard Forest LTER site, Petersham, Massachusetts, United States - Inc-BW-H-28-M | ecosystem: Environmental > Terrestrial > Soil >... | reverse complement strand
AAACGCCTGCTCCGGGATGTCGTCGTACTTGCCTTCGACAATCGCCTTGAAGCCTTTCACCGTGTCGGCAATCTTGACGTAACGTCCCGCCGCACCCGTGAACTGCTCGGCCACGTGGAACGGCTGTGACAGGAAGCGCTGTATCTTTCGCGCGCGCGCCACGGCAAGCTTTTGGTCTTCGCTGAGTTCGTCGATACCGAGAATCGCGATGATGTCCTGCAGGTCTTTATAAGTCTGCAGGGTTCTCTTCACCGACTGCGCCACGTCGTAATGCTCCTGGCCGACTATGCGTGCATCGAGAATGCGCGACGTTGAAGCCAGCGGATCGACTGCCGGATAAATTCCAATCTCAGTCAAAGCGCGCGAAAGTACGGTGGTCGCGTCGAGGTGAGCAAACGTCGTCGCTGGAGCCGGATCGGTCAAGTCGTCGGCGGGAACGTAAATCGCCTGCACCGAAGTGACCGAGCCTTTCTTCGTCGATGTAATGCGCTCCTGCAGTTCGCCCATTTCTGTCGCAAGATTCGGCTGATAGCCTACGGCGCTGGGCATCCGGCCCAGCAGCGCCGACACTTCCGAGCCTGCCTGCGTGAAGCGGAAAATGTTGTCGATGAAGAGCAGCGTGTCCGCGCCCTCGGCATCGCGGAAGTATTCCGCAACCGTCAGTCCAGTCAGCGCCACCCGCAAACGAGCCCCGGGAGGCTCCGTCATTTGACCATAGATGAGCGCGGCCTTTGATTCCGCCGGCTTGCCCGGCTTGATCACGCCGGATTCCGTCATCTCCAGCCACAAGTCGTTGCCTTCGCGCGTGCGCTCACCCACGCCCGCAAACACGGAGTAGCCGCCGTGGTTCTTGGCGACGTTGTTGATCAACTCCATGATGACAACCGTCTTGCCCACGCCCGCGCCGCCAAACAATCCGATCTTGCCGCCCTTCAAGAACGGTTGAATCAGATCGATGACCTTCACGCCGGTCTCGAACATTTCCGCCGTCGTCGCCTGCTCGTCGAACGCCGGCGCGAGGCGATGAATCGGCATCCTCTCTTTGAATTCGACCGGGCCTAGCTGATCCACGGGCTCGCCGATCACGTTCATCACGCGCCCCAGCGTGCCGCGGCCCACGGGCACGGAGATCGGTCCGTCCTGGTCAATGGCCTTCATGCCGCGCACCATGCCGTCGGTCGCCGACATGGCGATGCACCGCACGCGCCCCTCGCCCAGGTGTTGTTGCACTTCAAGAATCACGTTGATGGCACTGGGCACGGTGAAGCCATCGCTCACCACTCTTACCGCCTGGTAAATAGGCGGCAACTTGCCTTCGGGAAACTGCACGTCCACCGCCGGCCCCGCAATTTGAACCACATGTCCTATGTTCTCAGCCATATTTTTTCCCGGCAATTAGCAGTTAGCGACTAGCAGTTAGCCCGTTCGACGTTCCGCCCGGCGCGCGCAAAGCGCTTAAGCTAAATGCCAACTGCTAATTGCTAAATGCTTCTTCTCACATCGCAGCCGCGCCGCTCACGATCTCGATAATCTCCTTCGTGATCTTCGCCTGCCGCGCCCGGTTCATTACCAGGGTCAGCGAGTCGATCATGTCCGTGGCGTTGTTAGTGGCGGAATCCATCGCCGTCATGCGCGCGGCGTGCTCGGCCGCCACTGACTCCAACAGCGCTCGGAAAATCTGGATGGCAACATATTTAGGCAGCAGCGCCCGAAATAATTCCTCCGGCGCCTGCTCGTAGATGTAATCCACTTGGGCCGTACCGAACTGTGCCGCCGCCTGTTCGTCCGCCGGCTCAGAACGGCGCATGCCCACTCCGGCGCTGATCGCAGCCTCTTTCGCCTTTTTCTTTTCTTCTTCCGTCATCTCCTCAGCAAGCCGCACTGCCTGCTCGCCAACTTGCTCGATGGGAAGGATCTGTTCCACGATGAGCCGCTGCGCAATCACCGATTTGAATTCGTTGAAGACGACGTAAACCGCATCGATCTCCTCGGGCTGATAGCGCCCAATCACGTTCTCGGCCAAAGCCCGCGCTTGCGCGAAATCCAACTTGCCAAGAACCCCAACATGCTCTCCCGTGATTTGTATCGCTCCGGCACGCTCCCCAACCTCAGGCTGAGTCTCCAGCGACTCCTCGATCTCCGCCAGGCTGGGCGTTTGCACCGCCGCCGCCGGATAGCGCCTCCGCAAAAAGTCGCGCCCTTTGCGGCCAATTGCCTCAATGTCGATATTCTTCCCAGACTTCGACTCAAGAAACCGGCCCGCCGCCTTGGTGATGTTGGCACTGAACGCGCCCGCGAGTCCCTTGTCGCCGGTGACAACAATGAGCAGAATATTTTTCTCTGCCCGCTGCGCCAGCAAGGGATGCTTCGGCTCACCCGTCTCGGGATCGTAAATCTCCGCCCGCGCCACCAGCGACTTCAACACATTCGTCAACATCTGCGCATAGGGACGCGCCGCCAAAGTGCGATCCTGCGCCCGGCGCAGCTTCGCAGCCGAAACCACCTTCATGGCCTTGGTGATCTGCCGCGTGTTCACCACGCTGCGAATACGGCGCCGGATATCGAGAATGTTTGCCATTGAGTTGCCAGTACCGAGTACCTAGTCGAAACATCTTCGCTGGGTACTAGGTACTAGGTACTAGGTACTATTTCGCTACTGCTTCCCGCTCGCTCACAAACTGCTGCTTCGCCTGTTTGATCACTTCGGTCAACTGCGCCTTCAGCCCATCATCGAGGATCTTCTTCTCCATAATTGTGCGAAGCAGGCCGGTCTGGGTCGCATCCACGTACTTGTAAAGTTCTTTCTCAAAGTCGCGGACCTGATTCACGGGAAGGTCGTCGAGAAATCCGCTAGTGCCGGCGAAGATGATCAGAATCTGCTTGGAGAACGGCAGTGGAGAAAACTGGTTCTGCTTCAGAAGTTCGACCAGCCGTTGCCCGCGGTTAAGCTGCGCCTGCGTAGCTTTGTCGAGATCGCTGCCGAACTGCGCAAACGCCGCCAGTTCGCGGTATTGGGCGAGTTCCAACTTCAAAGTTCCCGCCACCTGCCGCATGGCCTTGATCTGCGCACTGCCGCCCACGCGACTCACCGACAAACCCACGTTCACTGCTGGACGCACGCCCTGATTGAACAGATCGGTTTCCAGGTAAATCTGACCGTCGGTAATCGAAATCACGTTGGTCGGAATATAAGCCGAAACGTCGCCAGCCTGCGTTTCAATGATAGGCAGCGCAGTCAGCGACCCGCCACCATTCTTGTCGCTCAACTTCGCCGAGCGTTCCAGGAGCCGTGAGTGGAGATAGAACACGTCCCCTGGATACGCCTCGCGCCCCGGCGGCCGCCGCAACAGCAGCGAGATTTCGCGATAAGACGCAGCATGCTTCGACAGATCGTCATAGATGACCAGAGCGTGCCGCTTGGTGTCGCGGAAATATTCTCCGATGGCGCAAGCCGCATACGGCGAGATGTACTGCATGGGCGCGGGTTCCGACGCCGACGCCGCCACCACGATGGTGTATTCCATCGCGCCGGCGTCTTCCAGAATCTTCACCACCTGCGCGATCGATGAACGCTTCTGCCCGATCGCGTTATAAATGCAGACCAGGTCATTGCCCTTGCTGTTGATGATGGTGTCGAGCGCGACCGCGGTCTTTCCGGTCTGCCGGTCGCCGATGATTAACTCGCGCTGCCCCCGGCCAATCGGAATCATGCTGTCGATGGCCTTCAGTCCAGTCGCCATGGGTTCGCGAACCGGCTGCCGGTCAATCACGCCGGGCGCCAACCGCTCCAGCGCGATGAACTTATCGGTCGTAATGGGACCCTTGTCGTCGATCGGCCGGCCCAGCGAATCCACCACGCGCCCAATCATGGCGTCGCCCACAGGCACGCTCATGATGCGCCCCGTGCGCTTCACTTCGTCGCCTTCCTTAATCTCGGTATATTCGCCGAGCAGCACCACGCCCACCTGGTCTTCTTCCAGGTTCATGGCGATGCCGGCCACGTCGTGCGGGAAAGCAAGAAGTTCGCCAGCCATCACCTTGTCCAGTCCGTACACGCGCGCGATGCCATCGCCCAGCGTGATGACCGTGCCGGTTTCGTCCACGGAGATCTTCGACTCGTAGTTCTCGATCTGCTCGCGGATCAGCTTGGTTATCTCGTCTGCCTTGATTTGTGCCATAGAATCAGCTCTTAGCCTTTAGCTCACCGCCCTCACCATTTAGCAATTAGCAGTTAGCGATTTAGCGCTCAAGTCGCCCAGCCTCTGAGAGTAACTGCTAACTGCCCATTGCTAATTGCTGCTTATCTCTTCGCGGATCCGCTCCAACTGCCCCTTTACCGAACCATCGTAAATCGTGCTCCCCACGCGGACGACCGCGCCGCCCAGCAGTGACGCATCCTGCCCGTACCGCGCCCGGACTTTCTTGCCCGTCAGCTTCCCGACCTGCGCTTCGAACTCGCGCTTCTCCGCATCGCCCAATTCCCGGGCACTGGTAATCTGCGCTTCGGCGAATCCCATACGCGCGTCCAGTTCTTTTTCGAGTTGCCGGATGATTGGCTCCAAAAAATGCACCCGCCGGTGATCGATCAGGACCGCGACAAGATTCCTCACCTGCATTGAAATCCCATCCCGCTGCACAATCACATCCAGTACACGCCGCTTCTGCTCGGCGGGAATCGCCGGATTCTCCCACACACGCCGCAACTCCGCACTCTCCGCCAGCAAGCTTGCGATCGCGCGCAATTCCGCAATCGAGCGATCCGCGTCGAGACGCGCGCTGAGCACCACATCCGCGAAAGCCCGGGCATATGTGCTGGCCACCGAAGCCATGCTCTAGCGCCCGTCCTTTCCGGGCCCAGAAGCTGCAGACGTACCTAATTCTCCGGCAAAATTCCGCACCAGCACCTGATCAGTCGCGGCGTCTACATGAATCTGCTTTTGCGCCAGCCCCACCGCCAGATCCGCGGCGTAAGCGGTCAGCTGGCGCCGCGCGGTCTTAGCCGCTGACGCGATTTCCTGCTTCGCCGCTTCCACCATCTTCCGCGCATCTTCCTGAGCCGCCGCCTGGATACGGGCTTCCTCCGCCGCAGCATCTTTCTCCGCGGCATCGCGCATCATGCCAATCTCCACATCCAGCTTCTTCAGGCGTGATTCGATCTCCGCCAGCCTCCGCCGCGCTTCCTCGCTCGCCTTCTGCGCTTCCTGCATCGCTTTCTGGATCGCCGCCGTGCGGGCGCTGAAGGCGCCCGGCAAATACTTGCGGCCTGCCCAGAAGACAATCCCGAGGATCACCACGAAGTTCAGCAGAACCGACAGAAGGGACGCAGTCTCCGGACTGATCCCGAAAGTTCGCGCAATCCATCGCACTGAAGGCGACCGCCTGAACTCGGCCTTGTCGTCTTTTTCTTCCCCAGCGGCCTCCCGCGTCTCATGCGCCAATTGCTGCGCCAAGCCCGGCTTCTTCGATGAATCACCGGACTGCTGCTTTGGCGGCGTCGCGTGCTGCGCCTGCGCATGCAGCGGCCCAGTAGCCCCCGCAAAACTCGCAGCGAGCATCGCCAGCAGACCCGCCCGCACAATTTTTCCTGTGGAAGTCATCTTCTTCAATTCGAAATCTGGCCCCGCTGCGTGCCGCCCTGAAACGTTAACGTCCCGCCCCGGCAGGCTCCAGCACCCGCCGCATGATCTCCGCTGCCAGCGTCTGCGCCTCTGCCTGCAAACCGCCCTGCGCCGCGTCGCGATCCTTCTGGATGTCAGTTTTCGCTGCCTGCACCTCGGCCTGGGCTTTGCGGCGCGCTGCATTCAAAGCTTCGGTCCGGGCCTCCAGCGCCGCTTTGCGCCGGGTCTCCTGCGCGCGGAACACGGTCGCCCGCGCCTCGCGCAGCCGCAGTTCGTACTCGGACGTGCGCGCCTCGGCCGCGGCAATGTCAGCCCGCGCTTTCTCGACTGCACCCTCCGTCTTGCTGCGCCGCTCCTCCAGCACGCGCCGCAGAGGCTTGTGCACAATCAGCGTGTAGAGAACATAGAGCAGGGCCAGCAGAATCACCGTCGGCACCGCTCCGAGCAGTAATTCGCCTAGTTGTCGTAGCGTTTGATCCATTAAGTGCTGCTGTACAGGAAAATGAGGGCTATGAAAACTGTTAAGTCTAACGTCCGCAGGAGTTTATGTCAACGCAAACGGGTGATTCTGATTCCGTCCTAGCTCCATAACCGTCACCTCCAGCAGCAAGGTCAAATGTCACCCATGAGAGGAAGGTCATTCGCGATGGGGGGACATGGCTCGTTTGTTAACAACGAGTTAACCGGGTCGGCATATAATCTACATCGATTCTTTTTATGGGCCGTCCCACCTGACCGCGAATCTAACGTGTATGGCAGATAAGCCCTTAAAACACTATATTTTCGCGAGCGACTTCGACCAGACGCTCACTTTCAACGACTCCGGCTACGTGCTCGCCGAACTGGTCGGCATTCCCACCGCCGAGTTCGAACGCAAAGCCAAAGGCATGGCGAAGATCAACCTGGTACAGCAAGGGGCGGAGCTCGCCTATCTTCTGCTCCACGACCCAGAGTTCAAAGCAAAGGTGCGGAAAGAACATCTCCACGAGGTGGGCAAGCGCATCCGGCTCAAAGGGGACATTAAACTGCTTTACCAGATCCTCGAAACCGGCGTCGATGGGCACTTCTTCGACTTTTACGTTCTCTCCGCCGCCCCCGTCGAAGTGATCCACTCGGCTCTGGAGGATCTCGTTCCGAAGGATCATATTTTCGGCACCGAGTTCCGTTACAAGCATTCCGGCGAGATCGACACCATCGTTCGGGCCACCGCGGGCTACGGCAAGGTCGCGGTCCTCAACCAGTTACTGGCGCAACATGTGACCGGACCCGATCACGTTATCTATACGGGAGATGGCAGCTCCGACATTCACGTGATGTTGCACGTGAACGCGCGCGATGGCCTGACCATCGCGGTCTCGGAGTCTCCCAACGTTTCGCAGATCGCGAAGCGCACCGTGCTCAGCACCAGCGCTCTCGCCGTGTTGGCGCCCATTCTCGAAGAGGTCGCAGGATGGGAACGCTCCCGCATTCGTAGCTTCTTCGAGGTCAACGGCATGCTGATCCAGGAGTGGGAACGGGTGCGCACGGACTGGCTCACGGTGCGTCCGGCCATCACCGAGGCTCCAGAACCTGTACCTGTGGCGTGACGCCAACTCTATGCGGCTCAACGCGAGTCGCGCAGCGACGCCATTCATTAGCCCGGACGTAAGTCCGGGGATTCATCGGTCACATTAGCGAGTCCCGCAGGGATGGCACAACTCTGCACGGACTCTCGGCTGCGACTCCATGCTGCGCGATAAAAGTCTGATACCGCTCTCTCACCAGCATCAGCGCGCATTGGCTCTGTGCGTGCGCATCGATCGCGCGCAACCCATACCCGATTCAGACCTAAAACCGTGGCAGGTGGAGATCGAACAACATTTCGAACAGGAAATCAAAATCCATTTCTCCGCCGAAGAACAAGTCCTCTTTCCGGCCGCTCGCCAGTTCCCTGAATTCGCCCCGCTGGTGGAGGAATTAATCGCCGATCACGCCGCCTTACGCGAATCTTTCTCGCAGGCAGAAGCACGCCGCATGTCCACGAAAAGCCTGCCCGCTTTCGCGCAGCAACTCTCCACCCACATCCGCAAGGAAGAACGCCAGCTCTTCGAGCAACTGCAGCTGAGGATGACTCCGGAAGAACTGTCAGCTCTCGGAACAAAGTTGGAAGCTGCCCTCAAAGACGCCGCGCAGTCCTGCATCCTGACCAACGAGGCAACCAGGCTGAGGCCAAAAAGGTAGCCCGCTACAACCCATGCCGTTGTCTGAAACGCCCGGCGGCTTCGCGTCCCATATAGCGCTCCAGCACGGCAGGTTCGGTTTTCCGCAGATCGACCACCACCAAACCGTCGAGCACGTTAGAAAATTTCCGATCCACGTTGAAGCCCACCATTTTGCCGCCGATCTTCGCATATTGTCGCAGCAGAATGGGCAACCCCTTGCCGTCCGTTTCCACATCGGTGATAGGCTGCGAGAGTTCTTCCAGGTCGCGCAACGCGTGGCACATAGCGCGGCAATCCCACGGCCGCAACCCCGCTGGACGAAATGGCCGCCGAGGTTCGATCAGTCCCGTCAACTCGTCCTCCTGCATGCGCGCTTCGAAGAACCGGTAAATCATCTCGCGCGAGGCCTTGCTGTAATCGTTGCTGATGCTGACTGCGCCAAATAACACTGGAGTCTCCGCGTGCGTTGCCAGCAACCGCGCAATTCCCTTCCACAGCAAAAGCAATGGAGCGTACTGCCGCTGATATTCCGGCCTCACAAAAGAACGACCCAGTTCCAGCGCCGGACCGATCTTCTCAAAAACCCGTGCATCGTAACGGAAGAGTGTGCTGGTATAAAGGCCGTTCACGCCACGCTCCGCGAGAATCTCGGCCGTGTTGCCGGCGCGATAAGCGCCCACAAGTTCTTGCTTCGCCCTGTGCCACAACAGCACGTGCCAGTAGTAGCGGTCGAAGCGGTCGAGGTCCCGGCTCTTGCCCGTGCCTTCACCCGCCAGGCGAAACGTCACTTCCCGCAACCGTCCCAGTTCCAGCAACATTCGCGGCGTCTCGTTTGCCTTCGCCAGATACACGGCCAGGTCGCCGCTTTCCGCCAGGCAACGGCCGTCGGGAAGGCGGCTCACCTCTTCCGCCAGCAAATCCGCTGGCTCGGCCAGAGCAACAGGTTCCTGCGCCTTCTCCGCGATTTTGGATTGCACAACCACCGGCCAGGACTTCTGCGGACGGCTCCGCCGCGCCAGCAGATAGGTACGCCAGCGCAAATACTCGATGGCTTCCCGATCGTCCGCGATGCCAGCCACGGAATCACCGGGAATCTCGCTGCCCACGCGCACCTCCACCGTTCGCCCCTCTTGCTGTAGAAACTCCTGCAACAGGAAGGCGGTTCTGAGTTGCGGATGAATCATCCCGAAAAGATGAAAACTCACGCTGTTCCGTCCGCAAAAATACACCGGAAGCGCAGCCGCACCCGTCCGCCGAATCAGCCGCACGGCTGTATCGTTCCACGCCGGATCAGCGATTTCCGCCTGCGGAAATTGCCACTGCGAGACTTCGCCTCCAGGGAAGATGGCCAGCATTCCGCCCTCCTGCAGCCAGGCCAGCGCCTCTCGAACCCCGCGGCGATTATTTTCGATGGCGTCACCGCTTTGAAACGGATCCACGAATATGCAGTGCCGCGCCAGTTCAGGCACATCGCGCAGCAGATAGTTCGTCATCACCCTCACGTCCGGACGCACCCGGGTCAGCAGCACCGCGAGCACAGCTCCATCCAGCATTCCAAACGGATGGTTAGCCACAACGACGACCGGGCCGCTATCAGGAATTCGCGCCGCGTCCGCTGCATCCACGCGCAGATCTACCCGCATCTCCGTGAGCAGGTTCTCCAGCCTGAAACCCTTAGGAGATTGCTGCACCCGGCGGTAAAGCTCCCGCATTTTGTCCACGGGAAGAAACTTCCCCGCCAAAGCCGGAATGCCAGGGAATTCCGCAATGTGCGCCAACACTTCTGGCAGCATCTCTTCTCCACGCAGTTGGTGGGATGGCATGTTAAAGGAATAGCGCAGGCACTTAGCGGGCGGATGAAGAGGAGGTTAAAAGCTGATGAAATGTGCCGGAGGCGAAACCCGAAAGTAACCAGAGCAGTGGTCAGCAGCCAGTGGTCAGTGGTCAGGGTCGGCCGTAAGACGAAACGATAATTAGCTCTGCGAACGACTGGCCACTGACCACTGCTTCTACGTCTCCAGCCGGAAGCGTGTTTCCGCCAGCGAATAGAGTCTGCGCCAGACCAGTCGATTGATCGTCACCACCGTCGCCGCCATCATCATGGTCGCGGCCAGCAGCAAATCGAAGTTGCCCGCGTCGGTAGCCTGGCTGATGGTGGCGCCCAGCCCGGTCGTCGTGTAGATGTGCCCTTTGAAATGAAAATATTCGGCTACGATGCTGGCATTCCAGGCGCCACCAGAGGCAGTCACCAGCCCGGTCACGAGATAAGGAAAAATTCCGGGCAGGATCAGCTTCTTCCAGCGTTCGACCCCCTGCATCCCGAATACGGAACAGCATTCCTTCAAATCGGTCGGGATCGCCATCGCCCCCGCGATCACGTTGAACAACACATACCATTGCGTGCCCAGCAGTAACACCACGATCGACGCGAGCCCAAGTCCTCCTCCCAGTCGAATCAGCACCAGCAGAATTACCGGCAGCAACGCAGTAGCCGGCACCGAAGCCGCGATCTGCGCCAGCGGCTGCGCGATGCGTGCCAGTCGAGGATTGAAGCCGATCGCCACTCCCGCCGGAATTGTCCACAGCGCACCGATCAGCAAGGCAAGATTCACCCGCAGAAAAGTTGCGCCCAGACCGAGTGCAGCCTCATGCACTTCAGCCTTCTGCAGTCCGCTGAGAGTGATCGCCACGCGAACCACGCCGTAGCCAATGCCAGCCAGCGCCGCCACAGCCAGCCCGCGCAGCAGCCATTCCCGCCATGGAGCCGCGGCCTCCTCCGGACTGTCTTCCGTATGCTTTCGCGCAAAATACAGAAGCAGACGCTCACCCAGAGGCCGTAGTGTCTTCTGTCGAATCCTGGCGAGCCCGCTGGAATGCTGTAGCAGGTTGAGCACCCAGGATCGCGGAGCGTCGGTGCTTTCCACCTGCTCAACTTTGAACTTCTCCGCCCACGCGATCACCGGCCGCCACACAAACTGATCCAGCAGCACGATCACCAGAATCATGGTGGCCACGCCCCAAACGATCGAGGTCATGTCGCCCGCGCTGGCTGCCGTTTGCAGATACGAACCTAATCCCGGCAGGCGAAAGTCGCGCGGCCCCAGGACGAACATTTCGCACACCATCAGCGCGAACCATCCCCCGGCCACCGACATCATGGAGTTCCATACCAACCCAATCGCTGAAAATGGCAGCTCCATCTGCGTAGAGCGCTGCCACCAGCTAAACCGGTAGATGGTCGCCGCCTCCCGCATGTCTTTCGGAATGCTTTTCAGCGAAGCGTAAAAGCTGAAGGCCATGTTCCACACTTGTCCGGTAAAAATCAGAAGGATTGCACCCAGTTCCACTCCGAGTTGCCGTCCGGGAAAAAGCGCAACCATGGCCAGCATCACTCCCGGAAGAAAGCTCAACACAGGAATCGATTGCAGCACGTCCAGCAGCGGGATCATGAAGCGCTCAGCGCGCGGGTTGTACGCGGCCACGTAGCCGTACACCAATGTGAACCCAAGGCTCAACCCGTAGGCGATGGTGATGCGAAGCAGCGAATAACCTGCATAGGCCGGCAGCGCCCGCAGGCTGCGTGAAATCTCAACCGTTGGTGCGAAGGGACCAAACCACGACTGCCCGACCGTCACCACGCCATAAAACAGCGCAATCCCCGCCGCGAACATGATGACATCGGGCAGGTGCGAAACTTCGATCCGCGGCAGTTGCGTCCACAGCCGGTGCGCAGAGAATCCCCGCAGAGTGATGCTTTTCTTCATGCGACGGCTTCTCCCCTCAACTGGAGTTCTCGATCAAAACTTTGGCGTGGGAGTTGAATTGTGGTCCTCGACAGCGCTTGCCGCCGGTGCTGGTTCGGCCTGCGTTGCTTCGGTCAGTAGCAGCCGTCCGCTTCCTCGGTCGTAGTCGAAGATCTCCGCGTAGCGGCCCCAGTTCGTCGCGGTATCGAATTGGCGCACCACTTCCTCTTCGGAGAAGTGCTCGTCGAGAATGTCGTGGAAAAACTCGTCGTTGATCGAGTGGTCCGACTTTCGCTTCAGAATGCTGGCGATCTGTTTCAGGATGGTCACATGTTCCAGCGCCGCCTGGCGAAACAAAACCTTGCGCGTCTGAATATCGGCATCGGCAAACTCCGCCCCTTGCGTAGAGAGCTGGACGTCGCCCTCCTTCAACCAGGCGAAACCCAGCAACTGGCAGGCCTCCAGGATGGGCAGCAGGTCCTCAACGTCCATCACCAGTTCTTCGCTGAGACGAAAAAGATCTTCGCGTCCGCCGCGATCGTGCAACAGTTCGAGCAGGCCTGCGATTCCGCCCACGCGGGCATGCGGCAGAATCTGATACTTGCTCGTCCTCACCGGCGCTTCCCCCCTCCTCAAGCCTCCCGGCGGCACCACGATTTCCCCCGTACTCTCCGGATCCGGCAAAGCGTGTTCCACGTCCGGTTCGGTCATGACCTTGTAGATGTAGTCCACCAGTTCCACAAAACGGCCGGACTTGCGATCGCGAGGATGCGAGAGCCGCACATTGAAATCCGAACGGATGCGCGCCGGATTTCTGCCCAGCACCACGATGCGGTCGGCCAGCATCACCGCCTCCTCGATGTTGTGGGTCACGACAAAGATGGCGCTGGTGGGCATCTTCTTGTTGAGCCACAGCTCCAGCAGTTCACCGCGCAGGTTCTCTGCCGTCAGTACATCAAGGGCAGAGAACGGTTCGTCCATGAAGAGCACTTCCGGCTCCACCACCAATGCACGCGCGAAACCCACGCGCTGCTTCATGCCGCCGGAAAGCTCCTTGGGATACGCCGTCTCGAAACCATCCAGGCCCACCGTATCCAGCATGCGCAGCGCACGTTTGCGGCGCTCCACTGCAGCCACGCCCCGAGCCTCCAGTGGAGCCTCCACGTTCTCCAGTACCGTGAGCCAGGGAAACAGCGCGAAGCTTTGGAAGACGATCGCCACATTGGGCGCTTGACCGTCCAGCGGTTTGCCATGCCAGAACAGCGCTCCCGACGAAGGTTGCGAAAGGCCGCTCAGAATGCGCAGCAGAGTAGACTTGCCGCAGCCGGAGGCGCCCAGCAGGGCAATAATTTTTCCCGGCTCGATGCTGAAATCCGTGAGGCCCACGACTTGAATCCGCGTCCCGTCCGGCTGAGGATAGGACTTCTCAATCGCTCGCGCTTCGACAATGGGCTCGCTCGCCAAGAAAACTCTCCGTAACTTCTATACACGATCTGTCGCGAGTCGCAAAGCTTCCCGGCCCTGTAACACTCTACTAACAACCAGGAGTTGCTTCCGTCTCAAGCCGCGAAGTTCTCATCCGCCAGAACAGGAAAGGCCTGAGGGAGCCGGTCCGTCACTGCGGCAAGGTGGGCGAGTTTGCCGGTCAGCTCCGCCGTAAACTGCCCGGGAGCAAAACGCCATTTCCAATTCCCGCCGTGCAGGCTCGGCGTATTCATGCGGGCTTCGCTACCCAGACCCAGCACATCCTGCAGCGGGATCAGGGCAAACTCGGCCGGGGAAGCCTGCACCGCGCGGATGAACGCCCACTGAATCCCATCGCCGCAGCGGCCGAGATACGCTTCCACATTGCGGCGTTCGTGCTCGGCGGCTCCGGAGCGGAACCAGCCCACCGTCGTGTCATTGTCGTGAGTTCCTGTATAGATCACTTTGCCGCCAGCGCGATGCGGCAAATACATGTGCGCGCCCTCGTCTCCAAAACCGAATTGCAGCACCGCCATCCCCGGAATCCGTAAGCGGTCGCGGAGAGCATAAACCTCCGGCGTGATGTAGCCGAGATCCTCCGCAAAGAACGGCAAGCCCCCGAGAGCGTCGCGCAGCTTGTGAAACAGGTCGTCGCGCGGACCATCGACCCACCGCCCGTTGATCGCGGTGGGCTCACCCGCCGGAATCTCCCAGAACTGGTCGAACCCGCGAAAATGATCGAGCCGGATGTAATCGCAGTTCCGTGTCGCCCAGCGCAATCGCTGCACCCACCACTCGTATCCCTGCGTCTTCATCACATCCCAGCGGTAAAGAGGATTTCCCCAGCGCTGTCCGGTTTTGCTGAAGAAATCAGGCGGCACACCCGAGACTACGTCAGGCTCCAGATTCTCATTCAGCCGGAATAGCTCGGGGTGCATCCAGACATCGGCACTGTCGTAGTTGACGAAGATGGCGACGTCGCCCACAATCCGAATCGAGCGCTCCGAGCAATAGCGGCGCAGTGCCCGCCACTGTTCGGAGAAGGCAAACTGCAAGGCGCTGCGGATCTTCAGATCAGCCGCCAACTCCTTGCGTGCCCGCTCCAGCGCGCCGGGTTCACGCCGGGCCAATTCCGCCGGCCATTCATTCCAGCTCACCAACTTTTGTTGGGCACGCAGCGCATCAAAGAGGACGAAGTCCTCCAGCCACCACGCGTTCTCCGAGCAGAAACTCTCAAAGCGTTGGCGCCCGCTGTCCGCAGCTGAGGTAACAAAATTGCGCCCAGCCTCAAACAGCAGAGGCATCTTCGCCGCAAAAACATGATCGTACTCGACCGCACCGGAGTCGGAAGAGCTCGCGGAAGAAAACGCGGAAAGCTTCGCTGCATCGATCCAACCATGGCTGGCCAGACGTTCCAGACTAATCAGCAGCGGATTCCCGGCGAATGCGGAGATCGAAGAATACGGCGAATTGCCATAACCCAGCGGACCCAGCGGAAGCACCTGCCAAAGTCCCTGGCGAGCGGAGGCGAGTGAGTCGACAAACTGATAAGCGGCCGGACCAAAATCACCAATGCCGCCGCGCGAAGGCAACGACGTGGGATGCAACAAAATGCCGGCGACGCGCGGAAACGCCATGCAACTCGGTCACTACCTCAACTTCCTAATTTGCCAAAACGTAGTTGTCATCCCGGGCAAAGCGAGGGACCTTGGTTCTTGCGTGCATGAAACTGATCTAAATTCCCGGCTCGCTTCCCACGCGGGTCAGCGTCTTCAATTCTTCCTGGTTGATCTTGATCTTGCCCGACTTCTCCATCTGATCGCGCAGGTTGGTCACAAACAGCCTGAAAAGTCCCTCCTGCTTGCCCTGCAGCAGCATATCCCGAATCTGGTCCCGCTTGGCGGTGAAGTCGGCGTCCGCAGGCGCCTGCACCTCGAGTACGGAGATCACCACCCCGTTGGTTCCGCTGTTAATCGGCGCACTGATGTCTCCCGGCTTCATGCTGAATGCAACCGCGGCCTGCCCCGTCATGGAGCCGATATCTGGAACCTGGCCATCGGGCAACACGAAGTCGCTCGTCTTCACCGTCGCGCCCAGTTCTTTTGCCGCCTTCTTCAGGTCATGTTCCGTCTTGGCGCGATCGGAGAGTTCCTGCGTCTTCTGTGACAGGAGAATGTTCGAGCGTTCGTTCTTGAATTCCCCCTCCACTCGCGTGCGCAACTCCTCGAACGTGGGCGTCGACGGCGCCTTCACCGCGAGCAACTGGAACACCGCGAAGCCCTGCGACGTCGCCGCCATCTCCGCCGGAGACTTTTCCGCCGCGCTGAACACCGCGTCCATGAACTGGGGCGCAGGACCCAACCCCGGCACCAGGTCCCTCCGGCCGAAGAAGTCCGAGGTGACCACAGCCACGCCTTTCGCCGCTGCGGCACCTTCCAACCCCTGCGTCTTGGCCTGCTGCAGCAAATCCTCCGCCTGCTTCTGCGCGATCTGCTGCGTCTTCTGCTGCTTCAGGACGGGCTCGATCTCGCCTTTAACCTCATCCAGCGTCTTCATGTGCGCGTCCTGCTTGTCGTCTACCCGGATAATGTGAAACCCGTAACTGCTCTTCACCAGCCCGCTCATCTGCCCCTTGGGCAATGAAAAGGCGGCTTTCTCAAACTCCGCAACCGTCCGGCCCTTCCCGATCCAGCCCAGAGATCCACCTTCCTTGGCGCTGCCCGGATCTTCGGAAGACTTCTTTGCAAGGTCTTCGAATTTTGCCCCAGCCTTGAGTTGCTTGAGCAAATCTTCCGCGCGACGTTGTGCCTCGGCCACGCCCTTGTCATCCACTTTGCCGTCGGGCCCCGGAAGCGGAGTCTTGATCAGAATGTGGCTGACCTTGACTTGTTCCGGTACCCGATACTGATCGCGATGCTGGTTGTAATAAGCCTGCATCTCGTCGCGAGTGACCGGCACTCCCTGAATTTTCCCCGTGTCTAACACGACGTACTTGATCTTGCGTTTCTCCGGAACGGAGTTCGCGTAGCTCTTCTGATGGCTGTCGAAAAAAGCCTTGAGTTCCTCCGTCGTGGGATGGAGGCCTTTCTTGATGTCGTCCTCTTTCAGCACGGCATAATCAAACTTCACCTTCGTATTCTCTTTGGTGAATTCCTGCCGGATGGCAGCATCGCTCACCGAAGCGCTGCCCGTGATCAACGCCTGCAGTTTGCCCAGCAGAATCTCCTTGCTCACGCTGTCTTCGAACGTCGCGGGAGTTAGATTGTGCTGCTGCAACATGTTCTGGTATTCGGCCTCGCCGACAAAGTTTCCCCCTGGAAAGAAGTACATGGCATAGCGGCCGTGCTGCAGGTCGTCCTTCACTTCCTGCGGTGTGGCCTTCAGACCCAGGTGTTGCGCTTCGGTCAGCAATGCCTGCCGGTCAATCAATTGGTCGACCGCCCGCTGCGTGTCCTGCTGGATCAAAAAAGGCATCAGCATCGACGCCTGTGCGCCGTATTGCTGCGCCTGCTGTTGTGCCATATTGCGGGCCGCCTCTTTCACCTGTTCGACGGTAATATCCTCACCGCTAACTTTGGCGATAATCCCTTTTCCAGGCGTACCCGTCAACTCACTACCCAGACCGCCGGGGATCAGGGTGATCGCCATCGCCGCGCAAATGAGCAGCAGCAGCCCGCTCAGTACGATTTTCTTGAACGGTCCTTCAGTTTGCAGAAATCGAATCATCTTCTTGTCACTCCGGAAGTATGCGTAGAATCAATAATTATAAACCAATCACCGCTCCGCACCCCTGTCATCCTGAGGGGAGCAAGTGCTTCGCGAATGCGAAGCACTTGCGGAGTCGAAGGACCCTTACCTGTCTGCACCACCACAAACCCGCAGGGCGTTTCTAACATGCTCCGCGTTTCTAACTTCGACCGCAACTTTCACTTGGGACTCCAAATTCACCTATTGAAACGTATCAATAGACGTGTTATCCCTCTTATTCCCGGACCAACGTCCCCGGAAACGTATTCAGCACCGTGTCCCAGCGGGCACACAAGGGAGCCACATGATCTCTGCAGGAAAAAGACGGCCAGCCTTTCCCAACTTGTTGACGCACTTGTTCCTGATCTCATTCCTCACTTCGCACCTCCTCCTGGCCGCAGCCCCCGCGTCCAAGCCCGCCGGCCCCGTCGCGCACGCCGACAAACTTATTCTCCGAGACCACTGGACCCTGCAATCCTCCGCCAAAGTCGACGCCAAGGGAGAGATCATCTCTACCGCCGCCTTTGTCCCCAAGGGATGGCACGACGCCACGGTCCCCACCACAGTGGTCTCAGCGTTGGTCAAAGACAAAACCCTCCCTGACCCCTTCTTCGCCACGAACCTGCGCCAGTTCCCCGGCGTGACCTACCCCATCGGCGGAAATTTCTCTAACATCGCCATGCAGACCGACAGTCCCTACGCGGTCTCCTGGTGGTATCGCAAGCAATTCGCCGCGCCTGCCTCCTACGCCGGAAAAACCGTCTGGCTGAATTTCGAAGGCATCAACTACCGCGCCAACGTCTTCCTCGACGGAAAACAAATCGCCAACTCCGACGCCGTCGCCGGCGCCTGGCGCACCTACGAATTCAACGTCACCGCGGCCGTGAAACCTGGTCGCGAGAACGTCCTCGCAGTGCAGGCTTTCGCTCCCACGGAGAGTGATCTCGCCATCACCTTCGTCGATTGGAACCCCGCTCCTCCCGACAAGAACATGGGACTGTGGCGCGAAGTCTACCTCACCACCAGCGGCCCGGTCGCGTTGCGCTATCCCACCGTCGTCTCGAAACTAAATCCGCCAGCCACCGAATCCGCGCAACTCACCGTCACCGCGCAACTAAAGAACGGAACCAGTCAGCCGGTGAAAGGCAAGCTGAAAGGTCAGATCGAAACCCTCGTCTTCGAGCAGGAAGTCGAACTCGCCGCCAACGAAACCAAAGACGTCACCTTCACTCCCGATCAGTTCCCTCAGCTCGTTGCCACCCATCCGCGGCTGTGGTGGCCGGCACAAATGGGCAAGCCAAATCTTTATCCGCTTACCATGACATTCGAAGTCAACGGCAAGGCCAGCGATCGCTCTCAAACTCAGTTCGGCATCCGCGAAGTGACTTCGGAAGTAAATGCCACCGGCGGACGCGCCTTCCACATCAACGGCAAGAACATCCTGATCCGCGGGGGCGGCTGGACCCCCGACATGATGCTCCGCGAAAACTCCCAGCGCCTGCAGGACGAATTTCGGTATGTCCGCGATATGGGATTGAACACCGTCCGCCTCGAAGGCAAACTCGAGACGCAAGAGTTCTTCGATCTCGCCGACCACGAAGGAATTCTGGTAATGGCGGGCTGGTGCTGCTGCGATTTCTGGGAGCGCTGGCCGCGCTGGAAGCCGCAGGATTTCGAAATCGCCCAGCAATCCCTGCGCGATCAGATCTACCGCCTGCGCAGCCATCCCAGCCTCGTGATGTGGCTGAATGGCAGCGACAACCCGCCTCCGCCCGATGTCGAGCAGATGTATCTCGACATCGAAAAGCAGCTTCTATGGCCAAACCCCGTCGTATCCTCAGCCACGGGCAAGGCCACCACGGTGACTGGAGCCAGCGGTGCGAAGATGTCTGGGCCTTATGAATATGTAGCTCCGAGCTATTGGGAGCAGGATACTCCGGCAGGTCAGCCCAACCGCAAACTGTGCAATCCCGGAGGCTGCGGCGGCGCCTACGGCTTCAACACCGAAACCAGCATGGGCCCGGCCGTCCCGCCGCTTGAAAGCATTCGCGCCATGGTCGGAAAAGACCACCTGTGGCCCATCGACGAAGTATGGAACTACCACGCCGGCGGCGGAGAATTCAAAACCATCCAGGTCTTCAGCGACGCACTCGCCAACCGCTACGGCAAATCAGACAGCGTCGAAGACTTCGCCGCCAAGTCGCAACTGCAAACCTACGAAGGCGTGCGCGCTATGTACGAAGCCTACAGCCGCAACAAATATCAATCCACCGGAGTGATCCAGTGGATGCTCAACAATGCCTGGCCTTCGATGATCTGGCATCTCTACGACTATTACCTGCGCCCCGCCGGCGGCTATTTCGGCGCCAAGCGTGCCATGGAAGCTCTTCATCCCGTCTATGGCTACGACGATCATGCCATCTGGGTGGTCAGCAGCCAGTACGAAGACGTCAAAGGCCTGAAGCTCACCACCAAGATTTACAGCCTCGACATGACCGAGAAGTTCTCCCACGAGGATTCCCTTGACGCCACCGCCGACAGCACCACGAAAATACTCACGTTGCCCGAAGGCCAAGACCTCAGCCCCGTATACTTTGTTGCGTTGCGTCTGGCAGACTCGACAGGAAAACAAGTCGGCTCCAACTTCTACTGGCTCTCCACCAAGCCCGAAACTCTGGACTGGGCCAAATCCAACTGGTGGATGACCCCCACCGACTCCTTCGCCGACTATACCGCCCTCGCGCAACTCCCCAAGGTAAAGCTTAGAGTTACAAGTCGTACCGAGCGCAAAGGCAAGAGTGAAGAGTCCCTCACCCACGTCACCCTGGAGAATCCAAGCAAGAGTCTGGCATTTTTTGTACGCCTAAAAGTAAGCAAAGGTCCCAAAGGCGAAGAGATCCTCCCGGTAGTCTGGGAAGACAACTACATCTCTCTCCTGCCCGGAGAGAAGCGCGAAGTAACAGCCGCCTACCGCGCCAGTGGACTGGGAACAGCAAAAGCGGCAGTAGAAGTAACCGGCTGGAATGTAGAGTGAGAATGCTCATGTGGGGACAGAGGCCTCGGCTGGCCAGACGAGGGAGCGAGACGCCCCTGTCCCGACGCGCTCGCCCCTAGCTTTTTCCACAGCTATTTTTCGCCCGATGTGACATCCAACCTTGCTCTCGTCAAAACTCCCTGTTTAACTCGAACATGTAAGGCCTGGATGTTAAGCCGTGCGATCCTAGGATAAGCGCAGGGCCCCCACAACCTCCCCATGCGAGTGAGGGACAGCGGGACATCTAATCAGGGCGCTTAAGATAGGCTACCCTGGATAGCCCAGGGCTGGTGCCCGGTGTTGGTGGTGATCACTACCATTGAAATCAGCAATTTCGCAGTATCCGAGGAAATGGAAAGCGGAGGGTTCAAAAATACTTTTCAATTGCAATTGGGCAATTCGTCAATTGGGTAAACTTGAAACCGCGCGGACATCCGGACCTACGCCCTGCACTTGGTTTCAAATTACCCAATTACCAAATTGCCCAGTTACACAATGCTCTCAAACATGTTGTGACACCGACAAGATATTCCCGTCGGGATCCTTGAACCACGCCACTTTCTCCCCCGTCGGCGTAGTCCAGATCCCAAGCTTGTCCTGTTGCAAAAATCCATACCTCTCGAACTGCACGCCTTTCCCCTGCAGTCCCGCCACAACTTTCTCGATCTCAGTGACCTGCCATCCCAGAATAGTGAACTGCGCCGGGGTGAATGGCGGCGGGACTTTCGCCACCCGCACCATGATTCCATTCGCGTCGAAAACCAAGGCGAACCCGTCATCGCTCACAAAGCGCAGCCCCAATACACCTTCGTAAAAGGTGCGAGCCTTCCCGGCGTCTCTGGTGGGAACAAAAGCAACGATCTTGGTAGACCCAAGCATCCCGTCCTCCGGCATCAGGCCGATCACGTTTCAAATTACCCAATTACTCAATTGCCAAATTACCCAATGTTCATTCTTCCGGGGGCAATTCGAAGTCCACCAGGTTCCCGCGAAAGCCCTTCGTCTTCCACGCCCCCACGGCGATTCCCACCGCCATCCAGATTGTCCCAAAAACCAGCGCTTTCGGACTCAAACTGATCCACAGGAAAAAACAGATGATGAACCCCAGAACAGGAGGAGCCAAGTTGCCAAGTTTCTTTTCTGGTTCGTGCAAATAGTAGCGGACGAACGCCGCAGCATTTACGCCCATAAAGGCGATCAGCGCGCCGAAATTGAGCAGGTTCGCGCCAAGATCATAACCTGTGGTGGCTCCGGCGAGCGCTGGAAGCAGAAAGGCCCCAGCCAAGGCAAGTGCGCCGACAAAGAGTACGTTGTTGCGCGGAACCCGCCGCTTGGGATCGACTGCGCCAAAGAACGACTTCGGCAATGCATTGCTTCGTCCCATGCCATAGAGCAGCCGCGCCGCGCCCAGTTGCGCGCCCATCCCCGAACCAAAGTTCGCCACCACCAGGGTGAACCCCACGATCGCGAACAGTGGCGCCCAGGCGCGTCCGGCCACAAAAGTAAAAGCAGTGTCCATGTTCGGATACGGTTCAGAGGCCGGCCAGATAAGCTGAGCCGCATACACCTGGAAGGCCGACAGAATCCCGATCACCACACAAACCAGCACCGTTGCCAGAAGGATGTTTCGGCGGGGATTCTCGGCCTCTTCCGAGAGCGTCGAGATGCCATCAAAGCCAATATAGGTGAGCACAGCGACCGAGGTCCCACCCAGCACCGCTTTCGTATTCCAGCTCGCCGGATCGTAAAAGGGGCGCGTAAAAAAAGCCGAACCATCGTGCGGATGGCCAAAAATATAGCGTGCCGCCGCCACAAAAAAGATCGCAATCACCACTGCCATTCCCGCCGCCAGCGCCGTATTCACCCGAGCCGAGGTTTTCACGCCTTGAACATTCAAGGCCGTAAACACCAGCGCGAAAAAAACCGCCCATGCCCCATAGGAGACACCGGGAGCAAACACATGCGCCTGCTGGCTGATCCAGATAATGCAGATCATCGGATTGAGCAGGTAATCCATGACCATGCTCCAGCCCGTAACGTAGCCAAGCGCGGGGTTGATCTCCTGCCCCACATAAGTAAAGGCGGACCCCGCGCTGGGATACGCACGCGCCATCCGCCCATAGCTGATCGCGGTAAACAGCATCGCCACCATGGCGATCAGAATCGTGGTCACCACGTGGCCCCGGCCGCGATTGCTGAGCACGCCGAACACCGACATGGGAGCGACAGGCTGGATGACGATCACGCCGTAGAGGATCAGGTCCCAAAGCGTGAGCGTGCGCCGCAAGCGCGGCGCGGAAGACACAGCAGCGGTAACAGTTTCCATGAGTTCGCTTATTGGATTATGCGGAGGGCAAAATTGTCAATATTAAAACGTTTCTGTGGATATCAGAAGGCGGTCTTGCCAAGCCCGGGCGTTTGACACGGCAGAGTATGATTGGGTGTCAGTTCAGCGAGAGTCGTAGCTGAGGGCGAACGCAAGAGAAAGCGATTCCTCAGGACAACGCCTTTTGGGGCGTCGTTCGCCAACCCGAGGAAATCGCGGAAGGCTTACCATGTCACCGTCCTCGTTGCGAATATTGATTGCGCTTCTTGCCATTGAGTTGTTTCCAGCCGCAGCTCCGCTTACTGGACAGAGCAATGCGCCTCCCGAGTGGGTGGACATCACGCCTTCTGACAAGCGAGTGGTCAAAGAGTGGGAACCTTCCGGCCAAAAGATGAAGATCTGGGGAGGAGTGGTGGTCCACCCCGGCCTAAAGGCGGCGTTCGGCAGGGCGTTCGGAAAGGGTATGGCGGTGGACTTGTTTCTGAAGGTATCGAACGAGTCCCCCAATGCGGTTTGGGTGGAAATGGAAATCGACGTTCCTGGCAAAGAGAAGGATTCTGTCAAGAGCTCCGAGATCAAGGAAGACCATTTTCGCTGGGATATTTGGACGGTGAAAGACTTGCAATGGGCCGTCCCGTATCCGGTGAAGATTTCCGCTTACTCGGATAAGAAGAAGAGCAATTCTCTGGGTTCCATGACGGGATCGCTGGTTTTCGACGAAGCTGACAAAGCGACGCTGGAGCAGGCGAAGGCTCGGGAGTCGGAAGCGCTGCGCGCGACTGACCGCTTTACGTTCATTACCTTTTCCGGCTGGGGAAAGCTGTCTGACGAGGAAATGGCCGCGGCGAAGAAGAAAGAAGAAGTAAAGGAAGAGGCCAAATCGCAGTTCCAGAAAACGATGTCCGACCAGCCTCCACCGTTCGAGTGGAAGGAAACCGAGGGCTCGCCCGGTGTGAGCCTCAAGGCTACGGAGGGCAAGCGCGTTTCCGAGAAGGGAGGCACGCTCGTTATCTTTAGCCTGAACGCTACGGGATTTGCCCCGGGAGAGGATCTGACGTTGTGGAAGAGGTGGCTGGACGGCAAGTACGGCCAAATGAGCGACCTGTCCGTGGATAAAAACGGCTACGTCCAGGCCAAGTTAGCGGGCAAGTCGGCAACTATTGCCGTTGGGGTCCGAGAAATGGCAGCGGGAGAACCGATCAGTTGGGCCCTGGGGTCGGCAACTACGGGCAAGCGAGCTTACGCGCGGGCGGTAATTGTCCCGATTGAGTCGCACAGCGCTGAGGGATGTTCGGCGTCTGCGGAGTTGGCGAGCCCGAGCGGTCTCCTGTTTCATGTGACCTTCCGCGGATTCGCTCCAGGAGAAGAGGTTCAGGTCACTAGCAGCCTCAACAAAGAAAACAAATCGTCCACGGGGCACATCGATGACAAAGGAACACTGGACCTACCGTTATCGTTCGCCGAAGGCGATCATGGCAAGGCCAAAGCGACGGCCGCGGGAAAAACCTGCAAAGTCTCGCTGGAATACAAAGTCGGGCCCGACGCTCTGGTCAAGCGCTAATCAGTGATCGCAGAGCAGGCGTTGGGGTGAAGGCCCACTGCATAGGAGGTGTGCCATGAGACTGCGGCTCACGTTGCTGACCGGATTGTCTTTCGCTCAGATCTTTCTTCTATCCCCGATGCTTAAAGCGGACATGCAGTTCGTTCCAGCTGTCTTGATTGTTCTGCATAGCCAAACAGACTCCACGGCACAATCAGGCGACCAACCACAACGGGTCGAAACGGACGTGGCGATCCAAAACCTGGTCAAGAAGGTCGATCCGATAATTCCGCCGCTGGCGAAACAAGCGGGGATTGGCGGCACAGTGGTTTTGGAAGTCGGCATCGCGATAGACGGAAAGGTGGCATCCGTCAAAGTCTTGAGCGGCCACCCCATGCTGGCTCCGGCGTGCATAGAGGCGGTGCAGAAGTGGGAATACAAACCGTTCATGCGGGATGGGCAGCCCATCGCCGTTGTGAGCAAAGTTGAATTGACACTCGGGTCTCCAGTGCGCACCGCGGCTGACACCGAGGCAATGCTGGAGAAGCTTGGCGTAAAGCCGTCCCCTGCGCCAGGCAAAAAAGCACGAGTGGAGGCTGCCAAGCAGTCAGAGAAGGATGCGAGTCTGCCGCCGCTTCAACGGCTTACTCACTCGGTGGAACGCTTCGAAGCAGCCGAAGCCGGACGCGAAACCGGCCTGACCCCGCAAGAAATGGAAAAGTTGCTCGAGCAGACGACGACCGAGATGAAGGCTTACCTCGATGCTCACCCCGACGACGTGGACGCAATCATCCTTTCGGCGCGCCTGGCGCACATTCAAGGGGCACACGAGCAGGTGACTGTGTCCGGCGGCGGCCAACAGGCCACAGATCAACTCGAGCAGGAAGCAAAGCAGACCCGCGCCTGGGCGGATGCCCTAGCTGGCCGCCTGGACCATGCCCTCGCACTCGAGCCGGGCCGCGCTGACGCTTACTACTGGAAGGCTCGGATTTACGGTATCACTCAGCCTGTCTTGCGCGACAATAAATTTGTCCACGTACCCATTGATTTGCAGGAATCCATCCGCGACTGCCGCCGCGCCACCGAACTGGCGCCAGACAATGTTCCCTACCACGAAGCCCTCGCGCAATACCTGATCATGGATGGGAAGTTTGACGATGCGGCCGAGGCTATGCACACCGTCGCTGGCGGGCAACACATCATTTCCCTGCTTCTTGCCGACCGCAAAGCTCTGCCGGTTCCGGACGGTGCCATCCCCGCAGGCGCGGAGGGATTTGCGGAAATGGAGATGGAGAGAGGCCGTATTCACGATTATCCCATGCTGCGCGTCCAGACTTATCTCCTGCAAATCCCCGCTTCCGATGTAGTTGCGTTTTACCAGAAACGCTTCTCAGGACTCCAATTCTTCGAGCTCAAGGGAGGATCGTGGAAGAACAAAGATATGGAGACGCACGCGTGGGGACAGCTTCTCCGCAGTTCTGGCAGTGGCCTCCAGCCGCTCACCAGCAAGCGCGACTTCGAGAACTTGGCCAAGAAGGAATCCCTCCCTGACGGCCTGGTCCTCAATTTGATGGAGACACGACGAAAATCTCCGCAGGCCAAGGACTTCCTGGGAATACCGGTGGGAGAGGTCTATTGCTTCCTGACTGTCGTCAATGGACGCGCCGCCTCGACGCACTGAAGCGGCGGAAACATTAATCCCACCGGCCATAGAAGTCGCTATCGGCGCTCACCGTAGTCGAACCAATACCCACGCTGCTCGTTCCCTGACATGTGACGCGTGTTGTATTCGAGAAGGTAGTTCACGTGCGCGTCGTCGAGTGGGAATGACTTGCCCGGCGGATACGGATAGTCAGTCATTTTCAGGAAAGGTAGCGGAGCTACGAAGTTGCCTTCGGCGGCGTAGAAGTCCATGTCTTTCTCATAGCCGTAGGCCGCGAAGACGTAATCGCGCACCCAGCCCCGGGGCAGCGCAGGCAGCTTCGACGGATCGAAGTCGAGGCGAACTTCATCGCCCGAACCGAATACGACTAACCTATCGTCCAGCGCGGTCAGCAGCGGCAGCACATCTCCATAGCGCGTGTAGGCTCCTGCCGGACGCGTGTAGGGCCCGGTCGCGCTCACCTTCTCGTAGACGTACTGCACGTTCCCCGGCGGCATGCCTTCGATCTTCAGAGGGAATCCGTGGTAGCCGAGATCGGCGCGGGCGAGCGGAACTGGCGTCAGGCGAACACTTTGGGACTTGTCTTGAGAAATCTGAGGCGTTCGGCTCACCAGAATGCTGTCCCAATAAATCTGCAGATTAGTCGTGATGCGAATCTTCCGCGTGCCCGGCGGCAGCTTGCCGGTGAGGTCGGCAGTCATGGTACGCGGTCCGCCTGCGGGAAATCCCATGTCATCGATCACGCGCACCCACTTGCCGTTAGCTCCAAGCGCTTCCACATAAGGAGAGACCGCCTGCACGCCGGCTTGCGATGCCGCGTACATGCTGTTCGCCGAAAAGTATTCGACCTCGCCATGCAGCAGGAGCCATAGAGCGCCACCGCGGTAAGCCTCGCCCAGATCGAGTGTCAGGCTGTGCGGCTTAGCGAAGCCCTGAAATCGCGTCAACGTGAAATCGCCGAAGTAGCGATGCGCCAGCAGATCGGGCAACACGTTGTGGCCGTGTTCATCCCACGCGCCAGCAGGCGGACGCGCATCTTTGCTTTTGCTCACCACCACCTTGAATTCCGGATACGGCGGGTTTGACGCGAAATACTCGTTCGGATAAACGTCAGTATCTGCGGGATGATCGACTGCGAGTAAACGAACTTGGTCGAGATACACGGCTTCTTCCAAAGGCTCCATGAAGCGGAAACTGAGACTCGTCGTTGGTCGTTGGTCGTTAGTCGTTGGCGAAACCTTCTCCCGAATCATTGCCCGATCGAGTTTTATATATTCGACTGGACGCGGAATGTCGCGCTGGCCGGGCCCAACCCAGTGTCCGACCACACCCGCGCCCAGCATGTCGGCAACGAACTCATAGCGCTCGCCATTCCACACAAACAGCGTGGGGCAGGAACTGCCGCGGCGGTCGATCTCGAGGAAATTCTGCTGCTTGTCGCCCGCGACGTTAATTTCGTCTTGCAACACGCCGGTCGGCCACAGCATGCGAACGACATCAGCTTCTTTCGCATCGCCCAGGCCGACCACGATGTCGGTGGAATTCTGTCCCAGGTATCCGTTCGAGCCCGCAATCTCAAACTTTTGCCGGTTTCCTCCGGCGAACACTTCCACCTTGGTGCCGATGGCGCTCTTGTTGTCGTTCAGTCCCTTGAGCGACAGGCGCAGCCAGTGATTCTGATTGCCGCCTTCATTGCGCAGCAGCACCGCTGGCCCGTGATTCTGAGTGATCAGCAGATCGGTCGTGCCGTCGTTGTCGTAGTCGCCGGTGATGATGGCGCGCGGGTCTTTGAGTTGAATCTTGTCGAGGCCCACGTCGGCCGTAACGTCTTTGAAGCCATCGGCGCCGAGATTGCGGAAGAGCCGCACTTCGCCCTTGCCGTCTTTGGTTTCGCCAACCGCGACCAGGTCGACCCAGCCATCGTTGTCGTAGTCGAGGGCGGCCACGCCGTAGGCGCGGACCCAGTTCGTCGTGGGAAGATCAACGCGATCAAAGGTCTTGCCCAGATTGTTGCGCCAAAGCGTGAGAGCCGGCGCTCCCATGTGGGTGAAGGCCAGGTCCATCCAGCCATCGTGATCGAAGTCAAGAACAGCAACACCCACCGCATCCTTGGGACCGCGCTCAGGCCATACTTCCTTGATCTTGAACATTCCCTCGCGGGGGTTCTCAAATACCGTGGCTCCCCTTAAGCCGCCGGTCAGCACAAGATCTACGGCGCGGTCGTTGTTGTAGTCGGTTCCGACAGCAGCGATGCTGGTTGAGTTTCCGAAAAGACCGGTGGAGTCTGTGACGTCGGTGAACGTACCATTCCCATTATTTCGCCAGATTAGATTACGACCAATCAGTGGCATTCTCTCATCCAGGGGTTTGCCTTTGGATTCTGGTTCTGGCGCCGCGCTTGTTGTTGTGATGTAGAGATCGAGATCACCATCGTGATCGTAGTCGACGAACGTAACGCCAATGGGAATGGATTTTGTTGGAAACAATCCGTTGAGATTGGCTGGAGTAGGCGGAATCTGAACGTGCGGCGGTTGTGATTGAGAATCTGCCTTCTTCACTTCGCCGGAAGTGCCATTGCCGATCCCGCCAGCGGGGAGTGGAGGGATGGGCACGAGTTTGAACCTTCCATTCTTTTCGTTGTGGAGCAGGCTGACTCCGCTGGTTGACGTGAAAGCTACATCCTCGAAACCATCATTGTCATAGTCGCCAACCGCACAGCCGGTACCGTGACTAATGGAGCTAAAATGGCTAATGGTGTTTAAATTTAGCCCATCGTCCGCACTTTCAAATTTTCCATTCCCTATGTTGTGGTAAAGAGAGGTTCCGCCCTGCGCACCGTTGTCTGCTACAAGAAGGTCTAGCTTGCCGTCATTGTCATAGTCCAGGAAGCACGCGCCACTGCCAAGGTTGTAGGGAAAGCCGTCATAAGGAGTCACACCTGTACGGGCAGGATTGAACACCAGTCCCGACTCTGCGGTCACATCCACAAAGCGCACCTTGATCTGCGCAGGCGCTTTCAACACCGCTGACGGCGATTCGACTGCGCGCGAGTACTGGCCTTGCTCGCCGTAGGCGAGGCTCATGGGCGCTCCGATTTTGTTCTGCGTGATGTACTGGAATTTCTTCAGGTGCTCACGGGCGTGGTCGACATCCGTCGATTGCTGATAGGCGCGGGACAATCCGAACTCGGCGGAGGCGTGCAGAGGATTGAGTTGCAGCGCGTGCTGGAAGGCCTCGACAGCCTGCGGAAACTGCTTGGCTTGCACGTAGGCTGTGCCCAGGAAGTACCAGGCGTCAGGGTCGTTGGCATCGACCTCAATTACGTGCTTGAACGCCTCAATCGCGACCTGAGAGTCTCCCGTGTTCTTCGCGAGCAGGCCGAGGTTGTACCAGGCGTTCGGATTCTTGGGATCCTGCTTCAGCGCGTCTTCCAGTGCCGCCTGGGCTTCATCAATCTTCTGCAGGTTCAGGTAGGCGATGCCTGCATTCAGGCGCGCGATCGTCAGTTTGGGATCGAGCTCCGCCGCTTGCTGAAAGGACTTGAGTCCTTTTTCAAAGAGCTGCTGGTTCATGTAGGCGGCGCCCAGGTTGTTAAGCCGCGCGGCCTCAACCGGGTTCGCTTTCGGCTGAGTCTGAGGCGCGGTCGCGAACAGGCCAAATGCGGCCAGGAGTATTCCGGCAAGAGCTGCTGAAATTCTGGGAGTCATCCGACTAAGATTTAAACACAGAGGGCACGGGGAACACAGGGTAAAGCGGAAATCTACTTCGCCGGCGCAGCCGCGGGTTTGGCATAGGGCCGGTCTGCAACCACGCCTTTGCCTTCCTCGACTGTGACGGTCTGTCCGGCGCTGAGGTTCGCGAGCTTGTCCACCTGGCCGCTTGGCCACTGAAGCTCAACGGTGTCGGCTTTCGTTTGCGCGCCCAGACCGAAGGTGAGCACCAGTTCGCTCTGCGAGAGATAACTCGATCCCGAGCGCAGCATCTTCCATTGCTTATCGTTTCCCGAGATCACGTGCACTACCGCCCCGATGCCATCACGGTTCGACTTTGTCCCGACCAACTTGAGGCGCAGGCTGTGATTCGTCCCGCCCTCGTTGTGAAACAAAAAAGCTGGGCCAGCATTGGTGGTGACCAGAACATCGAGAAAGCCGTCGTTATCGATATCAGCGTAAGCCGCGCCCCGCGCCACTCTCGGCGCGGCAAAGGCCGGCCCCATCTGCGACGTCACTTCCTGGAACTTGCCTCCACCCAGGTTATGGAAAAGGTGCGCGGGTTCGGCGTAGCTGACGCGCTTCTGCACGTGCTCGATCTGGTCTTCGATGTGTCCGTCGGCGACGAAAATGTCGGGCCAGCCATCGTTGTCGTAATCGAAGAAAAAGCAGCCGAAGCCGAGCGTGACCAGTGTGGCGCGGCCTACCTCAGATTGCGGAGCCTCGTCCACGAACAGGCCGTTGCCCTCGTTGTGATAGAGCGAAACCATCTGATTGGCGAAGTTGCTGATGATCACACTCGGGTGGCCGCTGCGATCGTAGTCGGCAGCATCGACTCCCATGCCGGCGCGCGCCACCCCATCTTCGCTGAAAGCTATACCAGAGGAAACGCCTCGCTCTTCGAAGGTTCCGTCTTTCTTGTTCAGGTATAGCTTGTTGGGCTGGGTGTCGTTGGCGATCAGAATGTCGGGCCAACCGTCGGCGTTGTAATCGAGGATCGCGATGCCTAGGCTTTTCGACGTGGGATCGCCGAGGCCGGCCTTCTGCGTGGCATCTTCAAACCTGCCGCCGCCCAGGTTGTGCCACAAGCGCACGGAGGTTCCTTTGTACGACTCCGGCGTGCAATAGGATTTATGTGCGCCGTCCAGCGTACAGTAGAGGTCGGTTTCCTCGGTCCAGCGTACATAGTTGGCGACTACGAGGTCGAGCTTACCGTCGCGGTCGTAATCCACCCAGGCGGCGCTGGTCGAGAACTCACTTGGACCCCACATGCCGGCTGCCTTGGTGACTTCTGTGAACGTTCCGTTGCCATTGTTGTGGAAGAGATGGCTCTGGCCCAGCGCGGTGATGAAGAGATCGTCGAAGCCATCGTTGTCGTAATCCCCGACCGCCACACCGAGCGCGAACATGGGTACGGCCAACCCGGCCTTCCGGGTCACGTCGGTGAAGGTTCCGTCGTGATTGTTGTGGTATAGCTTTGGGGTGGTCGGTCCGGCGTGGCTGTGCCCAGGCCAGTCTTCGCCATTCACCAGGAGAACGTCAGGGTAGCCATCGTTGTCATAGTCAATGAAAGCGCAGCCCGGACCCATGGTTTCCGGCAGCCATTTTTTCCCGAACGCGCCGTTGTTGTGGGTG
>Ga0210404_10000270_pt1 | contig 30966 bp, 28 predicted proteins | sample IncBWH28MmetaG_FD_155455 | JGI IMG/M metagenome (GOLD analysis project Ga0210404, IMG submission 155455) | Forest soil microbial communities from Barre Woods Harvard Forest LTER site, Petersham, Massachusetts, United States - Inc-BW-H-28-M | ecosystem: Environmental > Terrestrial > Soil >... | reverse complement strand
GAACGGCCCCGCGGCGCGCCGCGACTTTTCGTGAATCGCGCGCGCGATCAAGTCCTTGCCCACGCCACTCTCCCCACCCAGCAGCACAGTCGAATTCGTGCGCGCCACGCGGTCCACCGTCGCCAGCACTTCCTGCATCTTCACGCTTCGTGCGACCACGTTGGGATGGACATAGCGCTTGCCCAGCGCCTCGCGCAGGGATCGGTTCTCCTCGCGCAAGTCACGAACGTCCAGTTCCTTGCGCACCACCATGCGCATCTCGCTCAGCGAAAATGGCTTCAGCACATAATCGCTCGCTCCACCTTTCATTGCCTCAACCGCTGTCTCCACCGTACCGAAGGCCGTCATCACCACCACCGGCAAGGCCGCATTCTGGTGCTTGACCGACTGTAGAAATTCCAGACCATTCATCCCCGGCAGCTTGAGATCGGTCACGACGAGATCGACGGTGTTCTCCCGCAAGAGTTTCAGCCCAGCCTCTGCATCTCCTGCAGAAAGTGTCTTGAAGCCGTCCTCGCCGAGATTCAATTCCAGCAGGCGGCGCATCTTGGCCTCGTCCTCGACAATCAGAATTGTTGGCATATTATTGGCAACTGCTCGCTGCTCCTCGATCTACGGCACACCCTGAACCCTGCTCATTGAGACGCTGCACTCTCTCAAAATGCGGGATTGCCAGCTGCCTCTTCGCTCGCGGGAAAAAAGACCACGAACCTTGCCCCCCGCTGATCGCCACCCTCGACGCGAATGGTTCCATGATGCCCATCAACAATCCTCGAGACAATCGACAGCCCCAGCCCCACACCTGTTTTCTTCGTTGTCACAAACGGATTGAAGATCTGCTCCCGCAGTTCCGGCGGAATTCCTGGCCCCGTATCTTCGATCCGCACCTCCACTCCGTCCCGGTTCGCGCCGTTTGCCCTCGCCGCCGTCACCCGCAAGATTCCTCCGCCGCTGCCCATCGCGTCATAAGCATTCTGAATCAGATTCACGAATGCCTGCTCGCTAAGGCTATCGTCCAACGGAACCGGCGGCAGGTTCGCTTCGTACTGCCGTTCCACGCGCACCAACCCGTCTTTTTGTGTTAACGCGACCGAGTGCAGAGCGCGATCCAGTACCACAGTAATTTCCTGCACAGCCAGCTCGGCCTGCAGAGGTCGGGCAAAATCGAGAAACCGGGTTACCAACGCGCTCAAGCGGTTTGTCTCAGTCGAGATGTAACCCGCCAGTTCGCTAGCCAGCGGATTCGCTTCCCCCAGCTTCTGGTGAAGCATCTCAGCGGATCCCTTGATCACTCCCAGTGGATTGCGTATCTCGTGCGCCAGCCCAGCCGACATCTGCCCCAGCGCCGCCAGCCGCTCCGAACGCCGCGCCTCCTCTTGCGCTTGCTCCAACCTGCGATTGGTTTCCGCCAGCGTCGCGGCCAACTCCTGATAGCGGCTAATCTGACGCCGATTCTCCACCGCGAATCGGTTTACCACCATCGCCGCAAGAAAAAAGAAAAGAATGCGCATCGCGAGCTGGCCATAGCTTTCCGTCGTCACCTCGAACTCTCGCAGCGCGGGATCAAAGAGATACGAGCAATACGCAGCCGAAGCCAGCGCCGTCCAGAGCAACGTTCCCCAAGGGCTGAAGTATTCTGCCGCCGTCACCACGGGCAGGTAGAAAATCGGATAGTAGCTGCTATTGATTCCCACCTCGCCCGTGTGATCGATGAGCAATGTGGCCAGCGCGATCTTGAGCAGGACGATATACGAGGCTCCCCGCCGCGGAGCCCGCGCCAGCAGCCAGCCCTCGCTGAACTGCACCACACCAATGGCCAGCAAGGTGAGCTGCTTATGGATCTCCGCCACCGGCGGCAGCACCGCCAGTCCGAGCAGAAACAGCAGCCAGAGACCATCCATCCAGTTAATTGCTGGACGCTTCTGCTCGGTCATGGTCTGTTCGCTCATTGCAGGTCCGCGAAAAATAATTGCGCCGGGAGCGGGCTGGTTCCCCGGCCTCCCGGCGCTCGAGTCGTGTCTCGACTTTCACATCGGTCCGCTTGCAAGTCGCATCGCATGCGAACCCTATCAGACCGCACGCAGCCAGTTCGCGTCAACGTCCTTTCTTAGGCGCACTCTCCTGCCGCGGCGCTGATGGACGCGGTTGTTGCTGCTGCCGTTGTTGCTGCGGCGGTGGAGCGGGCCTCTGCTGCTGCCAGTTGTTAAACTTCTGCTCCTTCTGCTGCTCGTTTCTTTCCTGCACGGGCGGAGCCGGTTTTGCCAGCGGATGCGACCACTCCTGTGCTGGCTGGCGTTCAGTCTGCTGCGGCGGATGAAAGCCCCCCGAAGGCTGCGAATTATGGTTCTCGGGCTGAGCTGGAGTACTCCTCTCCGGCTGCGGGGTGCCCTGTTGCTCATACACCCGCGGCTGCGGCCTTGCCTGATTGTTGTTCCCCCCGCTGGCCTGTCCAAAGGGACGGAACCCATCCTGCGTCTGCGGATGCGGCCGCGTCCCCTGATTGGTCGGCACAGGCCGCCCCGGCGGCTCCTGCCGGACCAATGATTGCCCGCTCGACGACTGCTGGTTCAAGCGTCCCCCGGCCTGCGCCTGCTTCTGCTCGAACGATCGCGGCATGGGCGCCGGTGTCCTCAGCGCCACCACCGGACGGCTCACGACCGCCGCCGGCGGTCTGTTCGACACCGGCTTGCCCGCACCCAACACACTCGTCCGGGCCGGCTCAACTCCAATCATGTGCGACACAGGCGCTGATGCCAGTTCCTTTGCCGGCACCGACACTACATTCCGCCCCACCGGCCGGGCATTCACAAATGTGTCATGCGAAACCACGGTCACCCCGCCGTTCACACCTCGGTTCGCATACCTGATGTTGCTAACGTTCCGGTTGATCACAACTGTGTTGTAGACGTTTGTGACCCTGGTGATATCTACTCTCGTGTTGGTGATGTTCACATTGTTCACGTACACCCGGCTCACCCGGTAGCCCGGAACAAACACTTCCCCCGGACCCAGCGGGAACCATCCCACTCCCACGCCAAACGAGAATCGGAATCCTGCTCCGCCACCGACCCAGCCCACGAGGGCCGGCGCCCACACTGGCCGCACGTAGACCGGTCCCGGAACCCAGAACCATCCGGCTCCTGCGAATGCCCAACGTCCATAGTGGAAGGGCGCAAATCCCCAGGGCTCATCTTCCACCCAAGTCCAGCCCCACGGTCCCACCCAAATCCAGTGTCCGAAGCGATACGGTGCCCAGCCCACGACTAAGGCTCTCGGGCGCCAACACGGCCCATAGCCCGCCACGTAGCTCCAGTCGCCGTACTCGTCGAGATCCTCGTATCCGGTCATCTCGCGCGAAACGTAATTCGCGGAATCAGACTGATCCTCGCGCCGATCGCGATCCAGCGCCCAGTTATCAAATCCGTCCTGGTCGGGAACTTGGCCGAGATCGTAGTCCACATGATCGGTGCCCGTGCTGGTAAATGTTGCATGCTGGTCGGCGACAACGGCATAAGAAGAACCACCACCGGTGACCTCGCCGCGTCCGCGCCACACCGTCACTTCTGTGCGACTGCCGTCCGGGTCGACATCAATGCGATAGTCCCCGGGCTGCAACACAGTGAACGCCACATTCGGCGTGTCTACCTCATAGGAATCTTCGTCGTCCACGTGACGCACCTTTACCATCAGCGATCCCTGCGCTAGTCGAATCTGCGCTGCACGGTCACTCACCTCGAGCAATGTGATCCCAGTCTTGGGACCCAAGCGCAGCGCAGTCGATCCGATGTGCACTTCAGCACGCGAATTTTCATCCGCCCACAGATTGTCACCCGTCACCAGCGGACGATTCTGCACTGCCGTAACCCAGTCGTTTTCCCCGCCCGGCTGAAACGACACCGATCCCTCCATGTAGTTCAGCCGCGCGACGCGGCCCGGAGGATCCTGATCCGGACTTTGCGGATTTTGAACATCTTGCGGACTTTGCGCGTCTTGCGGACCTTGCGCATCTTGCGGGGCTGGCGCATCTTGCGCGGCTGGCACATCTTGCCCGGCCGGCGCGTCCTGCGCATTGATTCTCAGAGGCGCCTGCAGCATGAATGCCAAGCCCGCGACCATCACCGCCCAGCTCCACCACTGCTGATGTGTCTTCATATTGCCTTCCTCGATGGATAGAGAAGCCTGCCTGCAACGATCTTATCGTTATCCATGCACCTGTAAACACGATAGAGGCGGTTTTGTTTTCGTTGCGTCGAGATGGTGGTTTTCAGCCAGTACTGGCCGATATCAAGCAGACGAGGCATTTCCCCCCAGACGCAGTGAGAGTAAAAAGAGCATTGAGAGAGTAGAGAACGATTCGTATCAGGGTATGCCTTTCAGGCATGTCGGCACCAGCGCAATCTTTACTGCGCCTTCAGGCGCTGAATAGGTCAGCGATCCGCCGGCTTCGGCGAAATCTCATCCAACGTAAGATTCAATTCCAGGACGTTCACCCGCGCCTCGCCCAGAAACCCGAACTGCCGCGACTCCGTATGCTGGCGAACTGCCTCGCGAACAACATCCTGACTCAGGCCGCGTTCCCTCGCGATGCGCGGCACCTGAAATTCCGCAGCTTCGGGCGAAATGTGGGGATCAAGCCCCGAGCCCGAAGTCGTCAGCAAATCCATCGGGATTGCAGCCCCCGGATTCTCCGCCTGCAATCGATCGGCATCTCCCTGCACTCGCGCAATGAGAGACTGATTGGTTGGCCCAAGATTCGAACCGCTGGAATTGCCCGCATCGTACCCGGTTCCGGCGCTAGACGGACGCGAGTGGAAATATCCGGGCGACGAAAATGATTGCCCGATCAGTCGCGATCCCACCACCTTGCCATTGCGCGTCACCAACTGCCCATTGGATTGCTTCGGAAACAAGACCTGTGCCAGTCCCGTAATTAGAAGGGGAAAGAGCAGCCCAAGCAACACAGTCGTCACCAGTGTCATCAGCACTGCGGTGATCAGATTCTTCTTCATAGTCGCCTCTAAGCCAGCCCTGCCCGCACAATGAGCAAGTCGATAAGCTTGATCCCGATAAAGGGCACGATCACCCCGCCGACGCCGTATACCAGCAGATTTCGGCGCAGCAGCACCGCTGCTCCCTGCGGGATATATTTCACGCCGCGCAGCGCCAGCGGAATCAGCGCCACGATGATCAGTGCATTAAAGATGACCGCCGATAAGATCGCCGATTGTGGCGTCGCCAGCCGCATCACATTAAGTGCCTGCAGAACCGGAAACGTCCCGGCAAACATCGCAGGAATAATCGCAAAATACTTGGCCACGTCGTTCGCAATGGAAAACGTCGTCAGCGCTCCGCGCGTCATCAGCAACTGCTTGCCGATTTCCACAATCTCGATCAGCTTGGTCGGATTCGAATCCAGATCCACCATGTTGCCGGCTTCTTTCGCCGCCTGAGTGCCCGTGTTCATGGCCACGCCTACGTCGGCCTGCGCGAGCGCGGGCGCATCGTTGGTGCCGTCGCCAGTCATGGCAACAAGTTTTCCCTGCCCCTGCTCGCGACGGATCAAATCCAGCTTGTCCTTCGGGGTAGCCTGTGCCAGAAAATCATCCACGCCGGCTTCAGTCGCAATGGCTGCCGCGGTCAAGGGATTGTCGCCGGTGATCATCACTGTCTTGATGCCCATCGCGCGCAACTGATCAAAACGCTGCCGCATGCCCCCTTTCACAATGTCTTTCAGGTGAATCACTCCCAAAGCTCTGCCATTCTCGGCTACCACCAGCGGAGTTCCTCCGGAAAGCGAAATCCCCTCCACCGCCGCACGCACTTCCGCGGGGAGCGCACTGCCCTGCTCCTCCAGATATTTGGCAATCGCATCGGTCGCGCCTTTGCGAACAGCGCGTCCATCGAGATTCACGCCCGACATGCGGGTCATCGCACTGAAGGGAATAAACTCGGCGCCATGCGAACTCATCTCCCGTCCGCGCAATCCGTACTTTTCCTTGGCCAGCACCACAATCGAGCGCCCCTCCGGCGTTTCGTCCGCGAGCGAAGAGAGTTGTGCCGAATCCGCCAGCATCGCCTCGGTCACGCCCGGAGCGGTCACAAACTCCGTGGCTTCGCGGTTGCCCAACGTGATGGTTCCTGTCTTGTCTAGCAGCAGCGTATTCACATCGCCGGCAGCTTCCACCGCGCGTCCCGACATCGCCAGCACATTGTGTTGCACCAGTCGGTCCATGCCTGCGATGCCAATCGCCGAAAGCAATCCGCCAATCGTGGTCGGAATCAGGCACACCAATAAAGAGACCAGCACGAATACGGTCTGCGGTGCACCCGCGTAGATGGCGAACGGTTGCAAAGTAACCACAGCCAAGAGAAAAACGATCGTCAGCCCCGCCAGCAGGATGTTCAGCGCAATCTCATTCGGAGTCTTCTGCCGCTCCGCGCCTTCTACCAGCGCAATCATACGATCGAGAAAAGTCTCCCCAGGATTTGAAGTGATCTTCACCTTCAACCAGTCCGAAAGCACGCGCGTTCCGCCCGTCACCGCCGAGCGGTCGCCGCCAGCCTCGCGGATCACAGGCGCCGATTCTCCCGTAATCGCCGACTCGTCCACCGATGCCACGCCTTCGACAATTTCGCCATCGCCTGGAATAAACTCGCCCGCCTCCACCAGCACCATGTCTCCCGAACGCAACTTGGAGCCTGGCACGGTCTCGGTTTTTCCGTCTGGGAGCAGGCGGTTCGCCATAGTTTCGGCTTTCGCGCGCCGCAGTGCATCCGCTTGCGCCTTGCCGCGCCCTTCCGCCATGGCCTCGGCAAAGTTCGCAAACAGCACCGTGAACCACAGCCACAGCGTGATCTGCAGATTGAATCCGAACCCGGGCTGCCCGTGCATTCGCTCCAGAATGAGCAGCACGGTGGTCACCACGCTGCCCACTTCCACCACGAACATCACCGGATTGCGCATCATGGTCACGGGATGCAGTTTGACCAGTGAATCCCATGCCGCGCGGCGCACGATCTTCATGTCCCACAAGCTGCGCTTTGATTTCTTGCCTGCCATATTTGCCAAAGAAGGTCTGCCTAGAAAGTCTTGCCCGCCATCATCAACAGGTGTTCGAGAATCGGTCCCAGACTGAGTGCCGGGAAAAAAGTCAGCGCGCCCACAATCACCACCACGCCCATCAACAGAACCGTGAACAGCGGCCCCGTCACGGGAAACGTGCCCAACGTTGCCGGAACCTGTTTCTTGCCCGCCAGATTTCCTGCAATCGCCAGCATGGGCAGAATCATCATGAAGCGCCCCAGCAGCATGGCAATCCCCAGCGACGTGTTGTACCAGAGTGTATTTCCGTTGATACCGGCAAAACCCGAGCCATTGTTGGCTACAGCCGAGGTGAAGGCATAAAGCACCTGGCTGAACCCGTGCGGCCCAGCGTTCGACATGCCAGAAGTGCCGAAGCTGTACAGAACCGAAATCGCCGCAAACACCAGAATCACCAGCGGAAAGACCAGCACCACCAGCATCGCCATCTTCACGTCATATGCTTCGATCTTTTTGCCGAGGTATTCGGGCGTACGGCCAACCATTAATCCCGCAATAAAGACCGAGAGAATGACGAAGACCAACATTCCATACATCCCCGCGCCCACTCCTCCGAAGACTACCTCGCTTAGCATGAGGTTGATCAACGGAACCATGCCGCCCAACGGCGTGAACGAATCATGCATGGAGTTGACTGCACCGCAACTCGTGTCGGTCGTCACGGTGGCGAATAACGCCGAGTTTGCTACGCCGAAGCGCACCTCTTTCCCTTCAAGATTGCCCGTGCCTTGCACGACGGAAGCCTGATGCTGCGCGCCATGCCGCGCCGCAGACGCCAGCAACGGATTCCCGCGCGCCTCCGCCCAATACGCGGTGCTCACTCCCGCCAGGAACAGCAAGGCCATCGCCGCCCACACCGCCCATCCATGTCTAGAAGAGCCAGTCATTTTTCCCAGCGTGTAAGTAAACGCAGAGGGAATTGCGAGAATGCAGAACATCTCCAGAAAGTTTGTAAACGGTGTGGGGTTCTCGAACGGATGCGCGCTGTTGGTGTTGAAGAAGCCCCCGCCATTCGTGCCCAGTTCTTTGATGATCTCTTGTGATGCCGTTGGGCCCTGTGCGATCAATTGCTGACTAACCGTTTGCATCACCGGTTTGCCGTCAGGCCCAGTTACGGGTTTTCCGTCGGTGCCAAGTTGCGGCGTCTGGTAAGGATCGAGCAGTTGCACCGTGTCATAGGGCTTGAGATTCTGCACCACGCCCTGCGACACTAGCACGAGCGCGCCCACCAGACTGAGCGGAGCCAGAATCCACAACGTACCGCGCACCATGTCGACCCAGAAGTTGCCGATGGTTTTCTGCTCGCGCCGCGAAATGCCCCGAATGAATGCAATGGCCAGCGCCATTCCGGCCGCCGCCGAAACCCAGTTGTGATAAGCCAGACCAACCATTTGCGTCAGATAGCTCATGGTGGTCTCAGGCACATAGTTCTGCCAGTTTGTGTTGGTGGTGAACGAAGCCGCGGTGTTGAAGGCCAGTGCTGGAGGCACCCCAGCCAGCCTTTGCGGATTCCACGGCAGCCACGCCCACTGCTGCACCCGCTGCAGCACATAAAGCAGGATCATTGAAACCCCGCTGAACAACAGCAGCGCCAGCGCGTGTTCCTTCCACTCCATCTCGTGGCTCTCGTCCACGCCCGTAAGCTTGTACAGGATCCGTTCCACCGGCCGCATCACCGGATCGAGCCACGTCCGCTCGCGCGCAAACACTCGCGCCATGAACGATCCCAACGGCTTGGTGATCAGAAAGACCGCCAACAGGAAAACAAAAATCTGCAGCCATCCATTCGCCGTCATCAGAATTTCTCCGGCCGCAACATGGCATACACCAGATACGCCAGTAGCCCCGCGCAAATGATCAGCATGATAATCGGTTCCGCGCTCATATGTGCCTCACCTCACGCGCTCGCAAAAACGCAGGTAAGCCAGCGAGACGGCGAAAAACAGAATCGTCACACCCAGAAAAATCACGTCCTGCATCGTTTTTGCTCCGATCCCAACTCGACTAGAACTTCACCAGGATCGCCATGGTAGCCCGATCCTCAGTGTTGCGAAGATCCGGGAACCATGTAGTCCCGTTAATGACAACCGTCGAACCAGGATTTCCGTTATTTCCGCCCGGCGGTGTAACCCCGCCCGGACCGCTCCAGTACGGCACACTCGCGTGGCGGTGGTTGAACTCCCAGCGGAAAGTAATGTACTGGCTGGGCATGTAGTCGTAGGTTCCTGAGATGTCCCACGCCTTGTACGGATCTCCGGGATTCTCCGTGAAGTAAGGCGTTCCCGAAGTCGCAGTCGCTCCGTTAATCGGTGGCAGCAACACAAGATAGCGCCCAGGGTTGTTGATCTTTCCTCCACCAATGGTCAGGCCGTAACGGTCGTGGCGAAACCACCACCGGTTGTAAAGCATGTAGCCGAGAAAGCTCTGCTTGTACGAAATGATCTTCCCGGCAGAGCCCTTCTGATTAGTGGTGCAGTTCACCCCTCCGCCGCTCTCGCAACCAGCGTCGCCAGTTAGAGAGAAGGCCATCTTGTCCAAGAAGCGTTCCGGATGGTCGTAATACTTCACTTCAATACTGTTGTCGGTGTGATAGCGAGTCCGGGTAGGAATGCCGAGCGCGTCGGCTCCAGCCCCGTAGTTGTTCGAGAGGACGGAAAGCCAGCTTGTGGGGCGATACAAGACCTGCCCGCCAAATCCGAGCCGGCCATTGAATCGAGCGTAGGACTGCCATCCGTTGATGATCCAAGGCTCGATCTTCAACTTCTTGGTGGGAAATACCTGAATGCGCAGGCCTGTGAAAAACCACGGAGTGTTCGACGAAACATAAGACGGCTGGTAGGCCCAGTTATCAAAGTTGTAAAAGCTGAAGAGGCCTACGTAGGACAGGAAGATACCGGCATCGACGTTGATCCCATGCAGCGCATCAAAGTGATATCCGCCATAGGCCTCGTTGACATAACGGTACGCATTGGCCAGATCCCACTGCCCCCGCGAATAGCTGGCGTCGTTGCGCGGCGTTGCGGTCGAGTACAGACCTATCTGGCTGAGCACGCGTGCACGAACGTGGTCGTAGTGAAAGTCTCCGCCTATCCCCAGATGCGTAAGGCCAACTTCATTCGAACGAAATACTTCGCTTGAACCGACAATCGTATCGTCTTTGGGATGGTTGAAGTCGTAGTGGTAGGCAACATCGGCGCGGATTTCAGGCGTGAAGAATTTCGAGTCGAAGGGTAGGTCCTTCGTGCGGGGATTGCCGTTCAGCCAGGTCCAATCTGCAAAAGCGAAGGGCTCCTCCTTGGCCGGCTTCGTTGCAGCAGAGTCACCCTGCGCCACCACCGGTGCAACTGGCTGCCCGGATGCCATAACCGCGGACGAGCCGCTGATGCTAGACGCCGTTACCGGCGGAACGTTTGGCCCCGCGCCAGTTGCCGCCGCCGCCGGCACCGCTCCGCTGTGATCGTTCGCGCGCACGTCAGCAGGCGTAGTGCTCTTCTGCTGCTCAACTTCCGCGCGCAAGCGCTCCACTTCAGCTCGCAGTGCTTTCAATTCATTCCGCATTTCCTGCTGTTCGCTTGGCGCAGCCGAACTAGAACCGGTGTTCGCGGAAGAAGCCGCGTCCTGGGTGGACTGAGCGCCAGCCCACGCTGTCAACAGGACGGACGCTAAGAGCACCAAGACCTGAAACACACTCTTCTTTTGCATAATTCTCGTTCTCCAGGAATTCCAGATAGTCGTCGCCGCAGTTAAATTCGGTCGCACGGCAATCGTCATCGAAATAGATGATGCGCAGAGCCTTAGGGGGTACATATTTCTCCGGTTCCCCACGGGCTGGAACAACCCAGTAGCAGACAGATGGCGCACCCTCACGCAGCAAGGCAATCAGAAACCTGACCATGAACACCACTGCTACCAGGTCGATGGCTGTAACTACCCATGCCGCCCACATACTCCTGCCTTCTGCGCCCGCACGGACGCGGGCGCAAACATTTCAGTGAACCATTTCAGATGTAAGGGTGGTTTAAGGAATTCCTAAAGAATTCGTAAAGGCGCTTGACCCCGCCGGCGTCAGGCCACCTTCACCGTCGGCGAATCACCGAGCGGATTGCACTCAGCAGCCCCACTCCGCTTCGCCCGGTTGGGCAAAATACTGCCGCGACTTCGCCCGGTCGCTGGTCATCGATTCCAGTTCCAGCAGCGCCAGACGCGCAGCCGCCACCAACCGGCTCTTCTCCGGTTGCGGAACTTCCTGCCACGAGCCACGCCCTTCGCTGCCTTTACCCGACATCTCCGGCGTCAATGCCTGGTGATAATGGTGGAAAAACTCTGCCAACCGCTCCGGCGCTACTTCGTTAACCCACATACTCTTCATCCCCCCTGAATCGCATTCTCTGCGACTGCTTTTCAGCCCCACAACCATTGGACACGGAATCGCAGAAGGGCCGGATAAAGGGTCCATAAAATGTTCGTAAAGACATTAAGGACTAGAAAAACTGCGGAGGAACTGGCTAGGAACCCGGTTCAAAGCGATAGCCCACCCAGGGCTCGGTTAGCAAATATTTCGGCGAGGAAGGATCAGCCTCAATCTTCTTGCGCAATTGCCCCACAAAGACGCGCAGGTATTCCGGCTGTTCGGTGCTATTCGGGCCCCAGACAGCGGCCAGGAGCGTTCGGTGCGTCACCACTTTGCCCGGACGCCGCGCCAGAAAAACCAGCAGGTCAAATTCTTTCGGGGTGAGATGAACCTCGCGTCCCGCAACCTTCACCGAACGCGCATCCAGCCCGATCGAGAAATCGCCGGAGATAATCGCGCTGGGCTGTTCTTCGGCCGGCGGTGTCCGCCGCAGTTGCGCCCGAATGCGCGCCAGCAGTTCATTCATGCTGAACGGTTTGGTGACGTAGTCATCGGCGCCCGCGTCCAGGGCTTCCACCTTCGAGCGATCCTGTCCGCGCACTGAGAGCACGATAATCGGCACTTGCGACATTTTCCGCACCTGCCGGCACAACTCGACCCCATCGAGATTAGGCATCGCCAGGTCCGTCACCACGACATGCGGCGTCCAGTTCTTCATTAACTCCAGCGCCATCTCCCCATCATTGGCTACGCGGATGTCATACCCCTGCGCCGAAAGCGTAGTGCGCAGCACCCGGGTAATCTGCGGTTCGTCATCCACCACCAGGATTCGCTGGTGCTCGTCCGTCATCTTTCGTTCGTCAATCCCGCTTGTCAATCGGGCTCACCGCATTTCCTGGGTCACAATGTGCACATCCACCGCCGGGGTATCGCGCAGAAACTTGTGAATCGCCGAAAGATAGAAATACCTCTTCCATCCCTTCGTGGCCGACCGTCCGAAGACCACCTGCGTAACGTGATTCTCGCGCACGAATTCCGCAACCTTCTCCGCTACGATCTTGCCTTCGGTCTTCACCACCTTCGCGCCCACACTCTCCGCGAAGCGCACATTGTCGGCCAGCGATCGCTGGTTCTCGTCGCTCTCGTCCGCTCCCGTGTCCACGTAAAGCACGTACAGGTCGCCATCCAGCGCCTGGGCCATGCGTGCCCCGCGCGCAATCAAGTACTGCGCCGCCGGATTCGAACTGATGCATACTGCTATCCGCTCCCGCACCTGCAACAGTTGGCCGTCCTCGTTCTTGAGTTCCGAAAGGGTGCGGTCCACCGCCTGCGTCACCTGTCGTAGTGCCAACTCCCGCAACGCCACAAGATTTGTATTTCGGAAGAAATTCGCCAGCGCCCGCTCCACCCGCTCCAGCGGATAAATATCTCCACGCTTCATCCGGGTCTGCAGCGCCTGCGGCGTCAGGTCCGCCATCACAATCTCGCCTGCGCGCCGGATCACCCAATCCGGCACCGTCTCCCGCACCTGTACGCCCGTCAGGCCTCGAATCGTCGGCGACAGGCTCTCGATGTGCTGCACGTTCAATGTGGAAAGAACGTCGATGCCAGCATCCAGCAACTCAAACACGTCTTCGTAGCGCTTCGCGTGCTTGCTGCCTTCGATGTTGGTGTGGGCCAATTCATCCACCAGCACAACATGTGGCTTGCGCTCCAGAATGGCGTCGACATCCATTTCTTCGAAGATGGTCGATTTGTAATCCAACTTCTTGCGCGGAACCGCCTCCACCCGCGACGAGAGCTCCACAATCGGTCTGCGCCCGTGCGTTTCCACCACTCCGATCACTACTTCTTCGCCGCGGCTGGCCCGCCGCACGCCCTCGCTCAGCATCGCATACGTCTTTCCCACGCCCGGAGCATAGCCCAGAAACAGCTTGAACACCGCCGGCCGCTGGGCGATATCCACTTCCTTAAGCCATTCTTCAGGAGTCTTGGGCATCGCCGCTATTCTCCACGCCCGAGCGAGAATTGTCGAATTCGACTGTCACGTCCAAAAGCTGCTACCACAGAGTCACAGAGGAAACAAAAGAAAAACATTAATGATTTTCTCTGTGCCTCTGTGCCTCTGTGGTGAAAAGCTTTTCTTGCTTCGCTTCCGTTACAATCGTGCCCGTGAAAGCCCGCTTGCCACAGCACCTGCTGCGCTACGCCTCCTGCCTCGTGGCGACCGAACTCGTGGTCCAAGTCTACCGGCACATCGTCCGGGTAAACCCCACCACTGTCGCCTTGACGTTCCTGCTGATGGTTCTGTGGGTCGCTGCCTATTGGGGATTTCGGTTTTCTGTCTTTCTCGCGGTGATCGCCACCCTTGCCTTCAACTATTATTTTCTTCCTCCCGTCGGAACCTTCACCGTCGCCGACCCCCAGAACTGGGTGGCGCTGTTCGCATTTCTCGTGACTGCGGGCATCGCCAGCGAACTTGCGGACCGCGCCCGCCGCCAAACTGCTGACGCCATTCAGCGCCGCCGCGACGTGGAACGCCTTTACAGTTTCAGCCAGCGCCTGCTCGCCACCGACAACGTAGCCGAATTACTGAATGCGATTCCCGGCTACGTTTGTGACGGTTTCGGGGCCAAGGCCGCAGCCGTCTACCTGCTCAGCTCCCAGCAGGTCTACCGCACTGATCCCGATGCCACATGGCTTGCTTTACAGGATCTTCAAATGGTCAGTTCGCGCGGCGAGCCCGTCATCGACGCACAGCGTGGAATCTCTCTTACTCCTCTGCACCTGGGAACCCGCACCACCGGAGCCGTCGGCATCGCCGGCGCCATGCTCTCACGCGCAACTCTGGAGGCCTTGGGCAGCATGATTGGCATCGCCATTGAGCGCGCCGGAGCCATGGAGAAACTTTCTCAAACCGAAGCCGCCCGCCAGAGCGAAAATCTGCGCGCCGTCCTGCTCGATTCCGTGACGCACGAACTGCGCACACCTCTCACCGGCATCAAGGCCGCAGTCACAGGTCTGCTTTCGGATTACAACCTCGACGAGGCCCAGCGGAAGGAGTTGCTGACGGTCATCAACGAAGAAACGGATCGCCTTGACCGTCTGGTTGGGGAAGCCACAGAAATGGCCCAGCTCGACGCCCACAAGGTCGAGCTCCACATGGCCCCGGTCGATATCGCTACTGTGATCGAGTCAGCAGTGGAAGAATCCAGAACATTTCTCGGCCAGCACTCGCTCGACGTTCGCGTTGCGCAATCGCTGCCCAAAGTGCGCGTGGATTCCGACCGCATCGCGGAAGTGCTCAAGCAATTGCTGGAAAATGCCGCCAAATACTCACTACCAGACTCGGCGATTACCATTACCGCCGAAAGAAAGGGAGATCGCATCGTCACCAGCGTCACCGATCACGGAGACGGCATCGACGACTTCGAGCAATCCCTGGTCTTCGACAAGTTCTACCGCGGCCGCGACCAGCGCTACAGCGTCCAAGGCACGGGCATGGGATTGGCCATCGCCAAGGCCATCGTCGAAGCCCACAACGGCGTAGTCGCCGTAACCAGCCAACTCGGCCGCGGCTCGGTATTCTCCTTCGAACTGCCCGCCGCCTGAACTGGATTGTCAATTCTTCAGCTTCGGCCGCTCACACGTATCCACAATCTTCGTCGGATCAATCGCGTCCTTATCCACCTGCTCTTCCAGTATCTTCCCATCTTTCCCAATCAGGAAGTTCACCCGGCGCGCGGCCTTGTATTTATCCAGGTAGATTCCGTACTGATGCGTCACCTCGCCGCCCCAATCACTCAGCAGGGGAAACGTAACTCCAATTTGGTCGGCGAAGGCTTTATTGGCGAAGGCACTATCCATGCTTACACCCAAGACCTGGGTGTCGGTAGCTTCCAGCTGTTTCAGATCCTGCTGGAACGCTTTCATTTGCTTCGTTCAACCCCCGGTGAAGGCGAAGATGAAAAACGCGAGCACTACATTCTTCTTGCCGCGATACTGGCTTAAGGAAACGTCCTTCAAGTCGCTGCCGTCGAAATACTTCAGCGTGAAATCCGGCGCCACATCGCCCACCTTGGGCATCGACATTGACCCACCCTCGGCCTGCTTGCTCTGCGCCGTAACCGGACCGACACTTCCAATCGCCAGAGCCCCCGCAAGCAATGAAGCTGCCAACCCGTTCGGTAATTTCATCTGCATCACGATCCTCCTACCCGAATCATAGCCTACCCGCTCGCGGAAAAAGTGTAATCTTGGCTGGAGCAAGGCTGGCCGAGGACGCCAATCGGTACCCTACCCGCGCACGTTTCGCATTGCCGAAGGCACCTGTAAGCCAGTAGATTCATTTCAGACTACGGTTCCTTGCCCGATGAGCCTTGCCACGCTGAACGACATCTTCTTCGCCGCCACCGAGCGTAATCTCGACCGCGCAATGCTCCACCGCGAAGCGGGAACGTGGCTGCCCATCTCTTCTTCCGATCTCCGCCGCAACGTCGCCAGAACCGCCCACGCGCTGCAGGAATGGGGCGTCCACCAAGGTGACCGTGTCGCCATTCTCAGCGAGAATCGCCCCGAATGGTCCACCGCCGATTTCGCCATTCTGCTCCTCGGTGCCGTCACCGTTCCCGTTTATGCCACCTTAACCCCCGAACAAACCGCCTACACCCTGCGCGACTCCGGCGCCAGCATCGTCTTCGTTTCCACCGAACATCAACTGCGCAAAGTTCAAACGATCCTCCCCGAAACGCAGGTCAAGAGAATCGTGGTCATGGACCACATCCAGGTCCCCGGAGACGTGGCTGCAACCTGCGTGGTCATGCATCAATTCATGACCCAAGGCCCACTCACCCTCGACCCCCAGACCGAGCGCATCGCCCGCTCCGTCCAGACCGACGACCTCGCCACCATCATCTACACCTCCGGCACCACGGGCGCTTCCAAAGGCGCGATGCTGACGCACGGCAACATGACGTCCAACATCGCCTGCTCGCTGCTCGGCTTCGACATGCACCCTGGTGAGATTAGTATTTCATTTCTTCCCCTCTCGCACGTCACTGCGCGCCACGTCGATTTCTCCATGCTGTACCACGGCGTCACTCTCGCCTACTGCCCTTTTATGGAGAACCTCTCCGCGACCTTGCTGGAAGTGCGCCCCACTGTTTGCGTTTCTGTACCCAGAGTGTATGAAAAAATCTACGCCAAGACCGAGATGTCAGCCCGCGGTTTCCCAAAACGTCCGATCTATCGCTGGGCGCTTTCCGTTGGACGTGCCAACAAGCCGGCAATTCTCGCCGGAGAAACGCCAACCTCGCTCAGCTGGAAGCTGGCCAACAAACTTGTCTTCTCGAAGATTCGTGAGGGTGTCGGAGGTCGTGTCAAAACTTTTATCTCCGGAGGCGCGCCCCTGGGCCGCGAACTCGCGGAATGGTTTGCCACCGTCGGCATCCGCATTCACGAAGGCTACGGCCTGACCGAAACTTCTCCGGTGATCGCCGTCAACACGCCCGTCAATCACCGCATCGGCACAGTCGGCAAGATTCTCCCCAACCTCGAAGTTCGCGTGGCCGAGGACGGCGAAATCCTCGTGCGTGGCCCCTCCGTCTTCAAGGGATACTGGAACCGCCCCGAAGAGACCCGGAACGCCTTCCAGGATGGCTGGTTCAAGACCGGAGACATTGGCCACCTCGACGCCGATGGATATCTCTCAGTCACCGACCGCAAGAAAGAACTCATCAAGACTTCAGGCGGTAAGTTCATCGCTCCTCAGCCCATTGAAAATTCTCTGAAGCTCAACCCGCTCATCGGTACTGCCGCTATCGTCGGCGACAAGCACAAATTTGCCTGTGTCATCGTCTCGCCCAATTTCGCAGTCCTCGAAGACTGGGCCCACACCAATAACATCACGTTTTCCTCGCGCGCCGAACTTGTCGCCAACCCAAAAATTCAGGCGCTCTACGAGGACGCTGTGGAACAGGTAAACCAGAATCTCGCGCGATTCGAAAAGCTAAAACGCGTCTTGCTGGTCCCCGACGAATTCACCGCCGACAACGGAGCCCTTACGCCCACCATGAAACTGCGCCGCCGCGTAATCGAAGAACGCTATCGCACCCAAATCGACGAACTCTACGCCCAAGCGGAAACCACAACTACGTCTTGATCGGTCGAACCATGTGGGGACAGCCGCCCTCGGGTGTCCGTCGAGCGCACCTCGACTTCTGCCTCCTTCGGTTTACAATGAAAAAGTCATGACCGACCCTCTCATCATTGCCGGACGCTCCTTCCGCTCCCGCCTGATCGTCGGCACGGGAAAATACAAGTCCTTCCAGGAAACTGCCCGTGCCCTCGAGGCCAGCGGAGCCGAGATGGTCACCGTCGCCGTCCGCCGCGTCAACCTCGACCGCAACAAAGAATCTCTTCTCGACTACATCGACACGAAGAAGTACTTCCTCCTGCCCAACACCGCCGGCTGCTACACCGCGGACGAAGCCATCCGCGCCGCGCGCCTTGGGCGTGAGGTCGGTCTCTCCGACTGGGTGAAGCTGGAAGTGATCGGAGACCAGGCTACGCTTTACCCGGATGTGCAAGCCACGCTCGAGGCCACGCGCGTTCTCGTCAACGAAGGCTTCACCGTGCTGCCCTATACCTCCGACGACATTGTCTTTGCCAAGCGCTTAGTCGAGGCCGGTGCAGCTGCTGTAATGCCGCTCGGCGCGCCCATCGGCAGCGGCATGGGCATTCAAAATCAGGCGCACATCCGCATCCTGCGCGAGATGATCACCGGCGTTCCTCTGATTGTGGACGCTGGCGTAGGCACCGCTTCCGACGCCGCCATCGCGATGGAACTCGGCGCCGATGCGGTCCTCATGAACACTGGCATCGCCAGCGCGCAAGATCCAGTGTTGATGGCCGAAGCCATGCACCACGCCGTGCTGGCAGGACGTCAAGCTTACATCTCAGGCCGCATGCCGAAAAAGTTGTATGCCACAGCCAGTTCCCCCCTCGAAGGCGTAGTCCCGTAGTTCGTAGCGCCGGCGTCCGCGCTGGCTGTCCAGGCGAGACTCCCAATCCGAACCCGGCAATAACAAAAGGGCGGCCGCAGCCGCCCTGAATCACTCCCAAATCCCTCACAACATCTTCACGCTTGCCACATGCACCGAATCTTTGCCCATGGTTCCGGTCACAGCGACATGATGCCCTTCATGACCCTTCAGAGCGTCCTGGTTATCCACGGCCAGAACTTTCGAATCACCATCGGTTACGATCACCATCTTCTCGCCCGCGGCCACGCATTTCTTGGTGCACGCCTCGCCACCAGCGTTAGCACCCTTCGCGCCGCATTTCGCGTCAGTTATCCAGCCGTTAACGGTGGTGGACTTCCCCATGTCGTCAAACGCCAAAGCCGTCAGGGCAAACACAAAGCAGATCGCAAGACAAAGCACTAGCACTTTTCTCATGGCCGGTTTTTCTCCTTTTCGATATTCCCAATCGCGGCCCAAGCCGCAGGCTATGACCGGAATTCTAATCGCACGTCCGGCAGCAACTCAACACCCACGCTGGTCGTCGATTAACGCCCCGAATATACCACAGTGGAACTTTCCGAATGTCACACACTTGGACACTCTTACAGAGGAGTCGGGGGCCCTCCGGCTTACTTTTTCGCCGAGTGATTGGCGGGCGGCAGCCGAGTCGCCGGAACCGGCGGGACGTACACGTACTCCCCGGGACGCGCGTACCGCAACTGCTCGCGCGCTTCTTTCTCGATCGCCTTTTCGTCTGTCTTCAATTCCTGAATCTTCCGCGCGTAGAGTTCATTTTCCTGCTGTTCCTGGATGATCCGCTTTTGCAGCGACTCATATTCGATTCGCTTTTGTTTGTACACAATCATGCCATTCGCGCCAAACATCACATGGAAGAACAGCAAGCCAGCGAGCACCGCAACCGTGATCGTCGCGATGCGTCGCCGCAAGACATAGACTCGCGCCGCCAGCGGACGCACACTCAGCATCCAGGACACGGCCAGCGCCTCAGCCTGAGGAACCCTCTCGGCCATCGCTCGCAAACCATCCTGCGGACTGGGAAACCGCCGAATTCTTGAAATATCCCTTACTCGAAAATCCATTGCTTGGCCGCCGTACTCAACTTCTCCAGACCGCGCTCGCTTCTCGCCTCCGAATACACCCGTACCACCGGCTCGGTCCCCGAAAGCCGGTAGCACACCCAAGAGCCGTCCTCGAAAACCAGCTTCAATCCGTCCGTGCGAACCACTTCGCTGACCCCGCGCCCACAGAACTCCCGCGGATCAAACCTCAGCTTCTCAGTGAACTTCGCCTTCACCTCCGGCGTCAAGCGGAAGTTCTCCCGCCGCGGATAAAAGGAACCAACTTGGTTACACAGCGTCTTCAGTTGCTCGCCCAGAGACTTTCCCCGCCGCGCCACCATCTCGCAACACAGCAAACCAGCCAGCACTCCGTCTTTCTCCGGCACGTGATGTCGGATCGAAAGCCCTGCACTCTCTTCCCCGCCAATCGCGATCTTGTCCTGCATGATCAGCTCGCCAATGTACTTGAACCCCACCGGCGTCTCGTAGAGTTCCACGCCGCGCGCCTTGGCGATCGCATTGATCAGGTTCGTGGTCGCCACCGACTTCGCAACCCCATTCTTCCACCCCCGACTCTCCACCAGATAATCGAACAGCAAAGCAATCACGTAGTTCGGCTGCAAGAAAGTCCCGTCCGCATCGACAATCCCAAAGCGATCCGCGTCGCCGTCGGTCGCAATGCCAATGTGCGCCCGCGTGGCTCGCATCTTTTCTCGAAGATCCTCGAGCAAGTGATCGTCCGGTTCAGGAGCGTGACCGCCAAACAGCACGTCCCGATGGTCGTGGACGCTGGCAACCTTCACCCCCGCGTCCCGCAAAACTCCGTCTGAATATCCCCGCGCCGCGCCCCACATGGGATCAAAGCAAACCTGCAACTCCGCCTTGCGAATCACTTCCAGGTCCACTATCTCCCGTAGGCGCTTCAAGTACGCCGGTTTCGCGTCGAGCGATTCACTGGCGGCTCCACCACCGCCGTTACCTTTTATGTCTGACGATGAAACCGCACGGTCTCCCGCTTCAATTTCAGCCTCAATCTTCCCGGTAACTTCAGGCAGTGCTGGGCACCCGTCCCGAGTCGAGAACTTGATCCCGTTATACTCCGGCGGATTGTGCGAGGCCGTAAAGTTGATGACCCCATCTGCCTTGGTTTTGACGACGGAATAAGCAAATGCCGGAGTGGGGGCAGGTTCTGTGACCACTACCGGCGCAATCCCGTGAGCGTCCAGAATCTCCGCCGCCATTGAACAGAAAGTCTCGCCCAGAAATCGAGGATCGCGCCCCACAATCACCCGCGCACCCTGCGGCTTCTGCGCAGCCACATAGCGCGCAATCCCGCCCACCGCCCGCCGCACGTTGGCAAACGTAAACTCCTCCGCCACCACCGCCCGCCAACCCGATGTGCCAAACTTGATCTGTGTAGGCATGTTCCGCTCTCAACGCTAGCCTAAAGTGCTACCCTCTCAGCTGTCGGTGGTTAGCTGACGGCTGATTGCTAAAATGCTGAACGCTGATTCTATATGACCGACAAACGAATCGTCCTCACCACCGCTGGCTCAGAAGAAGAAGCCCGCAAAATCGCGCGCTGCCTGGTCGACCAAGGGCTGGCCGCCTGCGTGAATATTGTCCCGCGTGTCGAATCTATCTATCGCTGGAAAGGCAAAATAGAGTCCGCGCAGGAATGGCTCCTCATCATCAAGACCACGGCAGAAAGATTCCCTGCGGTGCGCGACGCGATTCGCGAACTCCACTCCTTTGACCTACCAGAGTGCATCGCATTTTCTGTGGAAGACGGTAGCTCGCCCTACCTTCAATGGCTGGAGGACTCCGTGAAGTGAGAACTGCTGCGGCCAAACCCTGCCCGAGAAAAGAGGGCAGCGGAATCCCCTCCCGCCGCCCTTTAGAAACATAACCTGCAATTGTCCTGCGTAACCGCCTCAGCGATGACCGCCATGCGGGCCCATTCCGCTCTGGGCGGCTCTCATCTGGCGGCGGTCAGCTCGCGCGTCGCGCCGGTCGGCTCGTGCGTCCCTGTGGTCCGCGCGCGCCTCCTGCTTGTCATATCGCGAGCGTCCTGGCGAAGCTCTTTCCGGTCCTGTGCGGCTGCTGCCTTGTCGCCGTTCTTCAAGTCACGCCGCAGGTCGGCGTGATCCTGCTTCATCTCGCTTCGGTCGTTGCGCATTTCTCGTCTATCCTGCCGTGCGTCTCGCTGATCCCGACGCGCATCGCCTGGGATCGCGGTCTGTCCAACCGCAACCAGCGACGCCATCACAAACAGGATCGCACTCAAAATCGTTCGTCGCATCCTGCACCTCCTTGAAATTTGAATTAAGAAATCAACGAAGTGACGATGCATTTCGCTCACCACGCTTAGAACCCAGCTGAGCCAGAAAGGTCGTTGCCTGGCAGCATCGGCAACACCGTAGAAGAAAGGAAATTCTTATCTAAAGGATTGACCCTAGTGCCAAGGGAAGAATTCCTATATCGCCGCGAGCCCCAACTCCAGATCGTCGAGAATGTCCGGCAAGTCCTCGATCCCCACCGAGATCCGCACCATACCGTCGGTGATACCGATTGCCTTCCGCCCCTTCTCGCCCAGCCCCGCGTGCGTCATCGTCGCCGGGTGTGAGATCAACGTCTCCACTCCCCCCAGTGATTCTGCCAGTGAGCACACGCGCAGCTTCTTCAGCATCTTGTTGGCGTTCTTCAACGATCCCGTCTCAAACGTGATCATCGACCCAAAACCGCTCATCTGCCGCTTCGCCAGTTGATGCTCCGGATGATCGGAGAGCCCCGGATAAAAAACTTTGCTGACTTTTCTGTGCTTGGCCAGAAATTCCGCCACCGCCCGCCCGTTGCGGTCATGAATTTCCATGCGTGCCGCCAGCGTCTTCACCCCGCGCAGCACCAGCCAGCATTCAAATGGGGAAAGGATCGCCCCCGCAGCCTTCTGCAGAAATGCCAGCTTCTCAGCCTGCTCCAGCGTGCTGCAGACAACGACGCCGCCAAGCCCATCGCTGTGCCCATTAAGAAACTTCGTGGTCGAATGCAGCACCATATCCGCACCCAGCGCCAGCGGTTGTTGAAAGTAAGGTGACATGAACGTGTTGTCCACTACCAACTCAGCTTTCTTGCGCCGGCAAATCTGGCTGATCGCAGCCAGATCGCTCAACCGCATCAGCGGATTCGTCGGCGTCTCCACGTACACCATCCGCGTATTCTTGCGGATCGCCCGCTCCACGTTTTCCGCCTCCGACGTATCCACATACGAAAACTCCAGCCCGAACCCGGTCAGTACCTGGTTAAACAGCCGCGGAGTCCCGCCATACAAATCGTTCCCACACACCACATGGTCGCCCGACTTCAACATGCACGCGACCGCATTGATCGCCGCCATCCCGCTGGCAAATACCGGCGCCGCCGTGCCACCTTCGAGCGATGCCAGGTTCTCCTCCAACCGCGCCCGCGTGGGGTTCGAGACCCTCGAGTATTCGTAACCTTTGTTCTCGCCGATACCCTGCTGTACGTAGGTGGAAGTAGGATAGATCGGAACGGTAACGGCCCCAGTCAAAGGGTCCGGCTCTTGCCCATCGTGAATGGCGCGAGTGGCAAAACCAAGTTGTCTATTTTTCTTCATGCGCCCTCTAAAACGCCTGCTTTGCTTTTCTGCGCGTCCTTCACGGCCCTTCTTAGCGGACTTTGCGGTTAAAGGCCTTCTGCCCAGCGCAGCCCAATACCCACTCTCGACCTATATCCCACCTTCAAAAATCTTCTTCGACAAATAGCGCTCCGCGGAATCCGGAACAATCGTCCCCACCCGTTTCCCCGCGCCCAGCCGCCGCGCCACCAGCAAAGCCGCGAATACCGCCGCTCCCCCGCTCGATCCCGACAGCACCCCTTCCCGCGCCGCCAAGTGCTTCACCGTCTCGAATGCATCGTCGTCCGTCACGGCAATCACTTCATCGCACACGGCAGGATCATACGTCTCTGGGACGAAGTTGTTCCCGATCCCTTCCACTTTGTGTGGACCAGGCGCTCCGCCTCCAAGAACGGATCCTTGTGTTGTTACAGCAACCGCCAGTACGCCCGGAACATGCTCCTTCATGTAGCGGGCCACGCCGGTAAAGGTTCCGCAGGTGCCGCAGCCGAGAACCACGGCATCCACTTTCCCACCCATCTGTTCGAATATTTCCACTGCCGTAGTTTCGTAGTGGTAGTCGGGATTCGCCATGTTCTCAAACTGCCCCGCCATAAAAGCCCCGCGCTCGCTGCCCACAAGTTCTTTCGCGCGCCGGATCGCTCCCTGCATCCCCTCATCATCCGGCGTTCGCTCAACCTCCGCCCCCAGGGCGCGCATGATGATCACTTTTTCCTGCGAGAAGTTTTCCGGCACAAACAGTTTGACCTTGTATCCGCGATTCACTCCGATCAGCGCCAGCCCGATCCCCGTATTGCCCGCCGTGGCTTCGACAATCGTCCCCCCGGGTGCAAGCTTCCCTTCCTGCTCCGCCCTTCGAATGATTCCGATGGCAGCGCGGTCCTTCACGCTTCCACCCGGATTCAAGTACTCAAGTTTGGCGAAGACGTCAGCCGAACCGGCCGGAACCAGCCGTGTCAGTCGAAGTATAGGAGTCGAGCCGACCAGATCCGTAATATCGCCGGCGACTCCCAGATGGGAGACTTCAGAGTTCTTCAAGTGCACGTTACAGGGTAAGGGGAGAGTCCGGAATCGTCAATGGACCGAACGTAGACAAACGGCTGCGCTGCTTCGCGGCAGCATGTCAAAGACTGTCCGCGAACATCGATTTGTAGTCTCTATACCAATTGCTCTGAAACCGCTCTTGGGGGTCGTACTTCTTTTTCAGCCGCAGAAACTCCGCGAACTGTGGATAGCATGTCTCGACCTGCCTTCGAGTAGCATCGCGATGATAGGTCAGGTAATTAAGAGCCTCCCCGCCGAGCCGCCATATCGATGAGCCTTCGAAACGCATCCGAAGAGCGCTCGATCCCCTCCGGGCTGTGCACGGTGTGCAGGTTGAAAATGGTGCATGCATATGGTTGTTTTGCCCACGGCAAGAAGCACTCATCATCACGCTCGATAATGCGCACAGTGCCGTAAATCAAGTCCACTTTGTTTTTGCGAAAATCCTCCCGCACCTCGTCGAAGAATCCCCTCAGCAGCGGTCGTGGCACATCGATTTCGGCGATAATCTCGCTCGCCGGATAAGGCGCGTGGAGCTTCGCGTCAATTTCGCGGTGGTAGTTGTCAGGGTAAATGCTTAATTGATGCGTATCCGACCAATACAACTGACCATTCGTCGAGAGATAGTATTCGGAGTACCTTTCAAAAGCTTTTTTCGGATCGGTGTGTGCGAGATACAGGAGCTGTCTCCAATTCTCATCGGACAATTGCTTCTGTGCCGCCGGGATGGGGGTCTCCATTGGAACCGGGCGATAGCAGGAAAACACTCCCTTGTGGAGGAAGTCGTCGGAATCGCGTTCGACTGAGAATTGGAAATCGCCGAATTCAAATTCGCTGGAAATCCGTTTCTCGAAAGCCGTAGCCAGATCGTCCACTGTGCGAAGTTCCACGACTCGCTCGATTTTCTTTCGCGGTACCAGCCGCAACTGCAGCGAGGTGACAATGCCGAAGAGCCCATAGCCACCGTTGACTAGATCGAATAGTTGAGGATTGTCAGTGCGGCTGCAAGTATGCACAGTCCCCGTCGCATCGACCAGAACAAACGACTCGACGTTGCTGATGAACGGTTTCATTTTCAAACCGCGCCCATGCGCATTTGCTGCCATCGTTCCGGCCATCGTCAGTCGATCGGCTCCGGTTTGCTTCTGGGCGATACCCCACGGCTGGCGATCCCCGTTTTGCACGGCCAGATAGTGATTAATCAGCTCCGGCCACTCAATCCCGGATTCAACTGTGAGAAGTCCGCGCTCGCGATCAAGGTGAAGCACATGGTTCATTTTTCTGATATCGATGAGCACCGTGTCAGTGCCGAACTGCTGTCCGCCCATGGCGTGCCGCCCGCCCGCAATCGAGATGCCCTTCCGGTTCTTGCTGGCAGTGCGAACGATGCTTTGCACATCCTCCAGAGATCGCGGCTCCAGGATTTCAAGAACCCGCGTGGAATTGAGTTGAGAGTGAATATCATTCACAAGGACCGGATCGGACTCCGGTACCAGCTTGCCCGATGCCTTTGAAGTGAGCGCAAGAGCAAGTGAGCCCGCAACAAACTCGCGCCTGGAAATCATTCGTCCTCCGGCAATCGGTGAAGCCTGTACACAGAGCACAATCTCTAGTACAAGAAAGGTAACAGCCGCCAGGTTCTCCTCAAATATAGCCGGTAGGGTTCTCCGAGGGCCGAAGAGAGCGCAGCTTCCTCGATCGGTATGCGATAGGCGTAGGCGAAACCCAGGCAGCAGAGGCCCGCCACCAGCCCTGCCCAATTGCCCAGTGCCAAACCGAATCCTAGCAAACTCAGAAGGGCTCCCGTGTAGGAAGGGTGACGGATATAGCGATAGGGCCCAACCTCAATCAAAGTTTGGCCACTGTGTATCGCCACGTCAAACGTAAAGTATTTCCCCAGCAACGAAGCAGAGTACCAGCGAAAGGATATTCCCGCGAGCATCAGGACAAGGCCGAGAAAGTAAATCGAAGTCCGCTTCCACAAGATGCTGGCCCGCGGCAGGAACAACGACAAGGAGATGTCCACGACTATTCCAGACACCCAAAGTAGCGAAATAAGATTAAGCGAACCTTGATCCCGCGCTTTCGAAGAGTCGGCTGATCGTCTCACTCTCGAAGCGACAATTTCCGGGACTATCCACAACGCACACATCCCCCAGAAAAGCAGAGCGTAGATTCGTTCTCCAACGAACGGCAATGGGCGCAACGGAAGATTCCTTTCAGGCTCCCCTCTGCTCGGCGGTGCTTATCGGGTCCCGCTCGCCGCCGGCTGCGCCCCCGCGTAGTACCCGCTCTTAGTCCGCACCACCATCTTGCTGTGCCCTTTCAGCTTGGCCTCCACGCGAATTTGCCGGAACCCGCCGCTGGCTCTTGGGTTCGTGGGCTTGTACCCGATGGTGTATTGATTGCGGATGTCGTGCGCCACTTGGCGGCTGATCTCATCTACTTCGTCCAGGGTCTTCGGAAAAAACGCCAGCCCCCCGGTCCGTTGCGCGATGATCTCCAGCGCCCGCTTGGCCCGCTTGGGGTGCTCTTCGTCACCCAGGATTCCGATCGCGTACACCGACGGACCATTCTCCTCCTGCAACTGTTTCACCGCCTGCTCCAGGGTTTCCCGGCTGGCATTGTCTTCACCATCTGTCACCACGAACAACACTTTCCGCTCCAGCCGGGCGTTTCTCTTCAGGTGCTCAGCCGAGGCGACCACGGCTTCGTAGAGTGCCGTGCCACCCTTGGCGTCAATTTTCTCCAGTGCCTCTTTCAATTTCAGCAGGTCGTTGGTGAAATCCTGGTCGAGATAATATTCGTCGTTGAAGTTCACCACGAACACTTCGTCCTGCGGATTGCTCGATCGCACCAGGTTCAGCGCCGCCTGATTCACCTTGGACCGCTTTTCCCGCATCGAACCCGAGTTGTCGATCACGATTCCCATGGCCACGGGAATGTCTTCATGGCGGAACGAAATAATATTCTGCGGTTTCCCATCTTCGAATACGGTGAAGGCACTGCGGTCAAGGTTGGTCACGATGTGCTGCTTGTCGTCCACGACCGTGGCGTGCAACAGAACTTCATCCACGTCCTTGCGGATGACAAAAGTCCCATTCTCGTCGGGAGCTTGCTGTGGCTTCGCGTTGGCAGGGGTCGAAGTGGCTGGTGGCGCAGAAGGCGCCCCCGATTGAGACGGAGGAGTTTGCGCTTGAGCGGGTTCCTGGGAGGACTGAGACCCGGCCGCCTGAACCTGGAAAACTTCGGCCGCACGCTGCGCAGGATTCCACTGCGCACGCACAGCAAAAGGCTGCGCCAGCACCGCGACTGCGGCCCAGATCGCGCACCTGACTAGGAATTTCCCTGGAGCACGCCTACTCTTCGGGCGCGTAATATCCGGTCCTGGCATACACTCGGAGTGGCGGCAGTCCCTTCGGCGGCATTAACTTCACTTTGATCTTACGCCATTTGCCGTCCCGCACCACTTTGCTGGGACGATAACCCAGCACATACTGGTTGCGCAGTTCGACCCCGATCTTTGTCGCCACATCGGCCAGGTCGTTCGGGTTTTCCACCGTAAACGCCCGCCCACCCGTCAGTTCCGCGATCTCGCCCAGCAGTGCCGGGCCCAGGCGCTCTTCCTCGCTTTGGAAGTACCGGTCGTAGATGCCGATGGCGTACACCATCACATCCGCCTCCTTCACCAGAGCCTTGATCTCATTCTCCGTGTAGCGGCTGTGATTGTCGCCCCCATCGGAGATGATCAGCAGCGCCTTCTTCGGGAACTTAGCCTGTCTCATCTTGCTAACGCCCATGTAGATCGCATCCAGAAGCGCCGTGCGCTTCCGCGGCACGGTGAATACCAGTTTGCCCTGAATGTCGTCCACCGAACTGGTGAAATCGTTGACCATCTCGGGCTCGTCCGAGAAGGTGACCATGAAAAATTCATCTTGCGGGTTGGCAGTCTTGAAAAACTCAATCACGGCATCTTTGGCCCGGTCCATCTTGCTGCTCATGCTTCCGCTGGAATCGAAGATGACACCCAGCGATACCGGCGCGTCCTCACTCGAGAAGGACTTAATGTCCTCCTTCGCACTACCTTCAAAAAGCTGGAAGTTCTCCTTCTCCAGACCGGTCACCAGCCGGTTCATGGGATCAGTGATAGTCACCGGCACCAGCACCAAATCCACCGCCACCTTCAAAGGACGCACGTGCGCAGTCAGCGACGGAGTGACGAGGCTCTGCTTCGCGACTTCTTCCGTCTTTGCTTTTTCCGCTTCATGGGGCTGGACTGCGCGGGGCATGACGTGGACATCGTTCACATCGGTCTGGCCCATGGCGGGCACAGCTAAGCCGCATGCCGCACATAATGCGAGAAGCACCATCCGGAGCAAAGGCCGGCACACGCTTCTACGCAACCGGACAGAAGTTGGATTCCAGGGTCGAACCAGGCAGGACTTCCGAACTAGTTCCCGAACCAGGGCCTTGGGGCGAGTTAGCCGGCGCCCATCCAGGAGGGCCATAAGCACCTCGATTGCCCGTGATCCTATCACAGCTTTGCTCAATCGACTGCGGTTTTTTTGTCAAATGTTAGTGACAAACCCGACTGGACGGCCCATTTCGGCAATTCGTCCCCATCCGATGAGCGCCCAACCGAGGTCGTCACCGCCATCTTGCTACAATCAAACGTCTCCATGGCTGACGTTCATCCCTTTCGCGCCTTTCGCTACGATCCCCAGCAGGTCTCCCAGTCCCAAGTCGTGACCCAACCCTACGACAAGATCACTCCCGCCCTGCAGGATCACTATTACGCTGCCAGCCCACACAACCTCGTCCGCATCATCCTTGGCCGGCGCCAAGAAAATGACAATCCGGCAAACAATGTATATTCCCGCGCGGCCGCCCACTTCCGCGACTGGCGCCGGCAGGGCATCCTCCGCCAGGATTCCCTTCCCTCAATCTACGTTTACTCCCAGCGCTTTACTCTCCCCGGCTCAACCACAGAACTGGAGCGCCGTGGCTTCATCGCCCTCGGCCGCATCGAGGACTATTCCGCCGGCATCGTCTTCCGCCACGAGCAAACCCTGGCCAAGCCCAAGGCCGACCGCCTCGATCTGCTCCGCGCCACCCGCGCCCATTTCGGCCAGCTCTTCATGCTCTATGAGGATTCAGGCCAGATCGAATCCCTCCTCACCACCAATGCTGACCCGGCCGGAGCAATCACCGATATTCCGATAAAAGATGAATATGGAGTGGCTCATCAGGTATGGCAAGTCACCGATCCACAATTGATCAATTCCATCCAAGCAGCGATGCGCGACAAGAAACTGATCATCGCCGACGGTCACCACCGTTACGAAACCGCGCTTACCTACCGCAACGAACGCAGGGCCGCCGATTCTTCCGCGCCCGGCCAGAGTTCTGCTTCGCCGCCTTACGAGTTCGTGATGATGACTTTCGTCAACATGAACAGCCCCGCTCTGCTCATCCTGCCGACACATCGTCTCGTGCACGGCCTGCCCTCCTTCTCAGAAGAAGACTTCCGCAACTCCGCCCGCGCATTCTTCGACATCGACGAGATCGATCCCTCTCTCGACGCGACGCGCGCCACTGCAATCCTCCGCCAGTCGGGACGGTGCGGCACGACCATCCTCGCGGTCACCGCCAACCGTGCCTTCCTGCTGCACCATCCCAATCCAAACACTCCGCAAGTCTTCGCTGGTCTATCCATCCGCCAGCAAGCGCTCGACGTTGTGCAACTCCATAAGGGTTTGCTGGAAAAAGTGCTGAACCTCTCAGAAGAATCCATCCGCAACCAGCAGAACATCTCCTACGTCCGCGACGCGGCCGAGGCTCTGTCGCAAGTCCGCAGCGCCACCACCCCCCGCGCTGATATCGCTTTCCTGATGAATCCCTGCCGCATCGCGCAAGTCCGTGACATTGCCTTCGCCGGCGAGGTCATGCCCCAGAAATCCACCGACTTCTACCCCAAACTCCTCAGCGGATTAACCATCTATGCGCTCGATTAGGAGAGGCTGGACTAGTGCGGACTCGATTCTCGGATCTCGAAGCGCCGGGGTCCCGGCCGGCATTCTGCTGTTCTTCGCCGTTCTCGTCGTCTCCGCTGCCCCTCCCGAAAAGCATCTCTCCGTTTACTCCACCGCAGCCAACTATTCCCTGCCCATCGTGCAGCACCAAGGCCATGAATATGTTGGCCTGCTGGAATTACTCGATCCCCTCGGCACGGTCAGCGCCAAATCCGACCCTCCCCGCTGGCGAATCCATTACAACAACATCCTCGGAGACTTTACCGTTGGCAAGACCCACGCGCGCATCCAGGGACGCGACACCGATCTCTCCGGAAAATTCCTCCTGGAAAACGGACGCGGCCTCGTACCTCTATCCTCTCTTAGTTCCCTGCTGCCCCGCATCCTAGGGGGCCCCGCCACTCTGCATCAGGAGTCCGGACGTCTCTTCATCGGCAGCATCGCGACCCACTTCACCGCCTCGGTCTCTCCGGACGATGCTTCGCGCCTCGTCTTTACCTTCAGCTCTCCCGTCAATCCCTCCGTCGCCACCGAACCCGGCAAACTGCGCATGACTTTCAGCCGCGAACCGGTCACTGCTCCAGCCTCTCCCACGCTGACCTTCGACAGCAAAATCATTCCCTCGGCCACTTATTCCGAAAACAGTGGAGCCGCAGAAATCACCGTGACCACCACCATCAC
>Ga0210404_10000267_pt1 | contig 31162 bp, 38 predicted proteins | sample IncBWH28MmetaG_FD_155455 | JGI IMG/M metagenome (GOLD analysis project Ga0210404, IMG submission 155455) | Forest soil microbial communities from Barre Woods Harvard Forest LTER site, Petersham, Massachusetts, United States - Inc-BW-H-28-M | ecosystem: Environmental > Terrestrial > Soil >... | reverse complement strand
TACATGCTGTCGAGGAACATTCGAGTCGAGGAGGACCTCGTCGACCAGCTTTTCAACTCCACCGAGAAAAGGCTCGCCCGTACTCTTTTACAGCTTGCTCGGTACGGAAAGACAGATGAGCCCCGCAAGGTTCTGGCCACGATATCGCAAGGAACGTTAGCGGAAATGATCGGCACGACGCGGTCGCGAGTCAACCTGTTCATGAACAAATTCAAGAGACTGGGCTTCATTCACACAAACGGCGGCCTCCACATCAATAAATCGCTCTTGAGCGTTGTCCTGCACGATTAAAGGATCGCTGACATCTCTGCTCCTGCGGGCAGCTCCAACTATGCGCCCGCTACCGCTCGACTTAAGTCCTGTACCGCACAGTGCGGCTCGATTGATGTCGCCGCTGTGGGCGATCGAGGTATATGTGCTTAACGGGACAGACATCCACCATCGACAGGTCCAGCATGAAGTTGTGTTGGGCAGTCAGGACAGCCGCCTCGGAACGTAGTCCCCCATTTTAGGCTGGTTGCGTTGGCTTCAACCCCGCGCTGAAATACAAGGCAAGGGTTTATGCGGAAATGCCTCATTCTCGCTGCAGCGGCTGGATTGCTCCTGATTGCCTGTTTTCCCACAGAAGCGCAAATACCTGCGTCACAATTTGCTCTGGAGCAGACGCCTTCCCACCTAACCATGATTTTGTTTCCGGCACCGCTACCAGGGTTATCGCCGATCGTGCTGCCGATTCAACTTTTTGGAAAACCATTTCCCCGGCCCACCGTTCTTTTGGACGAAGTATATAGGCCTAATCCCAGTCTGGAAAATCGGCTGCTGATCGAGTCGTTTCGGACACCTTTCCTTACGGAGTCGAGCCTTCCAGTAGCCCATTTATGGCGGGGACTAAAGCTGGTTCTGTTTGACAGCACGATTCATCCCCGCGGCCTAGAGCTGGGTTCGCCGACTTCTGGGACTGGTTTTTATTACATGCGTCCTTCGACCAATGATCAAGCGGGGGTAGCGAATTCGGTCGGGCTTAGCGGCATCAGCCTGAGATATAGCTTTGGCCGGGATGCGGATAGAGAAAAACCGGTCCAGATATGGCGCTGTGTGTCGTGGGTCATCGGGGATGGTCGTGGCTGCCGCCTCTAGCAACTCATTGACAACCTCACTTTGCGACACAACTTTTCTGGACAGAACAGCACGTGTCTCCCGGCTCATTAAGGTGCTATTGCGGTTCAGATATCCTTATGCCAAAGTTCCATCGAAACGATGCTCACCGCCGCCAATTCGAATGTTCCGGCGAAAACGTTTCCAGCCGATCCCGAAGGTCACTTGCCGCGTGGTCTCACCAGCGACGAGGCCAGCGCGCTGCTTGCGAAGTTCGGACCGAATGCGATGGCGCCGCTCCTAAGAGAATCCCAGAGCAGCGTTGAATACCAGTAGCCCAGCGATGACCGCGGCCTCCACATACTCGTGGAGCTGAGGCGCACATCACTGAACAGCGCGCGGCGCTCTGCGATGCCGCGGGACAGGCTTTCTACAACACATCTAAGTTCACGCTACGCGGCGATCGAGAGTCGCGGAGCGGCACGGCTGACGACTCATCCAGGAGTCGGGCCGATCACAGCGTTGGCCACGGACGTCCGTGTTAATCATTCAGCCGGAACCAATGGTCAGTTCCCCCACAATCCACGCTAACCCACTCTCCGGGAGAATTACGCGCCTTTGGCCCGCGCTACCTCTGGCTCGCAGGCTAGCTCTTCGAAGAGCGTGCGGTAATGAATCATGGCCTGGCGCAGGTCTTCGGTGCTGGCCTGACCCTGCGTCTGACGAAGCGCGCATTGGTGAGCTGCGCGGTAATTCTCGAGAACCAGCGGATGATCCACGGAAATGTCCGCCGCGCGCTGCTCGAAATCGCTCATCGGATAGCCGCGTGTGGACATCACGTCAACCAGCAGTTTGTCCGCGTCGGTAACCGCCCCTCCGGGGCCGTCCACGAATTGCGCCTGAACTCTGGCCCAAGACTCGGTGAACCGCGCCCGATCTGCCGGTGCAAGCGGCTGAATGTGCAATCCCTCGACTCGTTCTGCGCGCTTGTCGAGCGCGGCTTCTGCTTTGCGCTGGCTGCCGACCTCTTTCACGGCGCGGGAGTATTCCGTGCCGCCGAATTGCGTGCGGAGCTTGTTCGTGCGGCGCTTGCGCATCGAATACCAAATGCCGACGGCTACGGCCAATACGACCGCGACTACGGCGACGGCTACAACGATTTGCGTGGTGCTGAATGCTGATAAGTTCATGACCTGCCTCCAGTATTTCGTCGAAATGTTTGGCCCGGATCGTTTGCTTCCATATGGCTCGCGGTTAGGTTGCGAGGGAGTAGGCGCGGTTAGCGCTTCGCGACGGTTTTTTGCGCCTGGCCAATTTTCTTCTGGATTTTGCCGGCAACCTTTTCGGTGAGACCTTCGGCTTGCGTTTTCCGGTCGTTTGTCAGCCGGCCTAGTTTTTGCTTAATCGTGCCTTTCACTTCGTGAACTTCGCCTTCGACTCGATTGACGATGCTTGATTTCATTTGTTGCCTCCGTGGGGTACGCGCTTGGTCAAGCGCGTCTCATGAAATGCAGCACGAGCAAGATCAGGCCCACGACGAGGACGATGTGAATGAAACCGGCGGTTACGTGAAATGCGAAAAACCCGAGCAGCCAGAGAATGATCAAAACTGCGGCGATGATCCCAAGCACGTCCACCTCCGTGTTGCTGAGCGCGAGCCAAATCCGCGATCGTGCGCTTTCGAGCAGCAGAGTAGTCCGAGCCGGGCGGGAGTTCTGTCCCGTTGTGGACACTTTGATTGAATTTGTCGCGGGGCGCTTAGCCGGAAATGGCGGGCTGGGTGTGCCGTACGGGACATCAATCGAGCGGGGTCTAGACGCAGAATCGTGACTCCTTTCGCTCGCCGAATCCTTCGTGAGGTTTAGATGATCGCGGAACTGATCAAGAGCTACCGTGGAGTGCCTTGTACGAATTGCACAGAGCCAATTCCCGTTTCGCCAAAGATTGCGAGTTTGAAGGATGAAATCGAATACCGAGACGCGAGCTCGCCGCAGACATTCATCGCTCGTTGCAAGCAGTGCGAATACGAAAACGTCTATTCGATCAACCAAGTTCAGACCTTTGGCGGAGAACCACGGAAGAGGCTTTCGAAAACGAGGTCGGCCGGTAGCTAGAACCCCGGGATTTGCGGATCGTCCTGCGCCGGCGTGCTGAGCCGGATTTCCCTGAAGGAGTTAAGGGGGCGGAATGACCCGCCCCTCAGTTGGGGGCGCACGTCAATTAGTTTTGGCGCGCCCGTGCGGCGATCGTTTTTTCTGTTGCGGCGACTAGCTCGACGCCGAGTTCCTTTTCAGCTCTGACCCAATCCTCGACTGCGTTCCCAGGCTCCTGGCCGCGTTGAACGTAAATCTCGTAAGCCCGTTGAGCAATGTCTTCCTTGGATATTTCTTTGTGTTCGATCATGGCAACCTCCCTGGTCGTCGACACGGGGGCGTTCCTGCCCCCCGTGACGCGAGTTGAGCAACCTACTTGGCTGTTGCTGACACGCTGATCTTGATCTGCTTCGGCTTGGATTCTTCACGCTTGGCCATATGCAGTGTCAGGACCCCATTGCGGTATTCGGCTCGAATGTTTTCGGAGCTGACAGTATTCGGCAGGGAGAAGCTCCTGACGAACGGGCCATAGGCGCGTTCGATCCGAAGGCAATTATCTTCCTTGACGTCCTTCTCGAATTTCCGCTCGCCACGGATGGTCAACGTATTGTTTACAACGCGAATGTCGATGTCCTCGTCGCGAAGGTCCGGCAAGTCGGCCTTTACGACCAATTCATTTGCGGTTTCGTAAATGTCGACGGCCGGCGACCAAGTGGCCAGGTCCGCATGATTCGAGCGGTCGCGGGTGAAGCTGTCTTCAAATAAACGATTGACTTGGTCCTGTAACATCGAACCACGAGAATCGGCCCAACGCGCAATTGTGTTCATGAAATCTCCTTGGATGTATTGATGCAAGTTTTAGTGCTGGATCAGGCCAAGAAGCGGTTCAGGAAACTTCCGTTGTCTTCGGGGTAAGCTGAAGGAATCCTCGGTCCGTAATGACACTGGGCTCATTGCGCCCGGTTGTCAATGGAATTACGACATCGAACATGGAATAGTCGCTTTCAGCCCAAAAGTTTTCACAGGGGCGGACGACACATCCTCATTCTTAAGGGGTTGGGGCCTTGCAGGCACGGGTCTCCACGCACAGCAAGCGCGTTTGGAATATCTATTCGATGCGCGTGTGCTAAACCGGGCAGAATTCCGCCAGTCTTAGGTGGATAGTCGGGTCTGCCGCGATTTCGAGAGCGGACCATTCGGATTTCGGAGGACTACAACATGCACCGTGCGCATCGTTTCATCGCTTCACTATTCCTGGCTGCAGCTATCGCGGCACCGTTGTCGGTGGTGACTGCCGCAGCGCCTCAGGCCGCCAACGTTCAGATTCGAGTTTATGATAAGGACCACCACGACTATCACAACTGGGATGATCGCGAAGACCGCGCCTACCGAGGTTTTCTGACCCAGCGGCACCAAGTCTACCTTGAGTACAACCGACAGAACCACAAAATGCAGAGAGCCTATTGGAATTGGCGCCACGAACATCTCGACCACGATTAGCTCTGACGATTTAGCGAACGGCGAAGAAAGAGATTCTGCGATTCTTGCGAGACCAATGACTGCACAACTGAGCGAGCGATGGTCATTAGCCCTGAAGCTCTCCATTCTTGTGCTGATGACCGGATTTCTGGGACTCGGAGTTCGCGCGTTCGCGTCGGCGGCGATTTCGGATTCCATATTCCTGGCCGCGCTCGGCGTCGTTCTTTTGGTCCTTCCCCTATATTTCGTGTCTCATCGGCGGCCAGGGCGCGGTCTGATCGAGCGAAGAATCGTCCGGCTTCCTAGATACGCCTCGCCGGGGCCCATCGATCGCAGAAGGCCACCGGTGCGAGGGCGGGAGCAGGCTGTAGTAGCGAACGAACGTCGGATTGAGCAGCTCGCCGGATTCTCAACGCCGAAACCTGTTTCGGTGATGCGGCGCGACTAAACCGCTTTCACCCTGGGAGCTACACTGTTCGCGGGTGGGGGCGTACTTATGCGAGGCGGCTGGAGCCTTCCGGTTTGTCGATTCGTTGGTCGCCGTCGTTGATCTGCCGCTTGGCCCAGGCGATTAGAGAAACGTTGTCCGAAGTGCCGATCTTTCCCCGCATCTCTCGCATCATGGAAAGGAATGTTGTTGGATCCATGCCGAGATCATTACAGACCTGCCTGTCGGTGCTTCCGGCGGCGAGGGCGCGCAGGATGATCGATTCTTCGCTGGTCAAGGTTGGGTCCAGGCGAAAGCCTGAATAACGGTTGATGCTGATCAGTTTGTGTTCGCGTTTCATCGGTTTACTGCTCCTGTATGGCGGTCGGCCGCCGCATGGAGATGCGCACAGCGGCGTGGTGCTTTGCCGTGCCGGATGCGCGAGTGCGTGCGTTTGCTTTGATCGAGTACAAGGCTGTGTCTGCTGCGCTCAAGAGGGCGTCAACTGTTTGGCCATCATGAGGATGGACGGCAATGCCGATGCTTACGGACAGTTTTGGCTCCTTGCCGTCGTTCGCCAGCTGATCGCAAATGCGCCGAGCTACCGAGGCGGCGGGCGCCCTGCAGGTTTCCGGCAGTACCACGGCGAACTCGTCCCCGCCGAAACGTGCCGAAGTGTCGATGTCCCGGCTGCAGATGGACAAGACATCGGCAAGCCGGCAAAGCGCCTGGCTGCCAACCAGGTGGCCGAACGTGTCATTGATCCGCTTCAGGCCGTCCAGGTCGAGAAACAGGAGGGCGAATTCTCGCGCGGTTCGTTCGGAACGCTTAATTTCCGTGTTCACGGTATCCACCAAATGGCGGTAGTTGGCTAGACCGGTCAGCGGATCCTTGGCCGCTTGCTGGCGCAGATGATCTTCGAGTTTGCGCTGTTGGGTGACGTCCTCGACGATGATCTCGTAGCTGTCCTTTTCCCCTTTATTGGTGACCTCGCGTCCGCTAAGCCGGACCTTGAGAGCTGTGCCGTCCTTCCGCTTCCAGTCAACTTCGAGGGGATCCACGCGATCCTGGTCATTCGGCCCACCCAGCAGTTGCACCCGTTTGGATCGATCCGAGAGGATGTCCGTGGCTAGGTTCGCGGCCAGGAGCTCTTTGCGGGATTGAAAGCCAAGCATGGTCACCAAGGCCTGATTAACATCCAGAAACTTGCCTTTCGTGCTGCAGCGACACATTCCATAAGCCAGGTTGCCTACCAGCGCGCGGTAGCGTGCCTCCGAATGCCGCAGTTTCTTTTCGGTCTGGTGTCGCTCTTCGCACAGCTTCGCATCACTGAGAGCTCGGCGAACCGCTACGGGAATGTGTCCCGCGTGATCCATCGCAACGCAATCCGCGGCGCCTCGTGAAATAAGCTCCGCCTCGGTTTCGGGTAGCATCGTGTCGCCCAGGAGGATGCAGGGAATCTGCCGATCCCTTGCCCGGAGAATTTCCAGCACTTGAATTCCTTGCCAGTTCGGCGATGGGTATTCAGCCAGGACCAGATCAAAGCTTCCTAACTTCAAGCGTCCCGCAAACTGCTCCGGGGTTAGAACGACGTCTGCGCTGACGTTGAAATGCGCGCTCCTGAGCTCTTGCAGACACCTTTCTACTTTCGCGGCATCGTTATGAACAAACAGGATACTGAGGGGTAGCGTCCGGCCTGCGGGTCCGGACAAGACCAAGGGCAAACCGGCTTGCTTGACGCGTGCTCGAGCGGCTGAAGACATCGAAGGCTCCACTGATCCAAGCGAGACCATCCGTCGCCAGAACCGGTTCATAAGCAAACTGAACCGATGCGAAACATAGTTGAAAAGGAGCACGATGTCTGTTCAAAATGACACACCACGCGTCGAGGCGTGGTCAGGCGAAAGACTATTTCTGACCGTAAACCGAGTGAACTTGGCACCAACGAGCGCTTTTGGGACTACACGAAACCTGATCAGGGATGGTTTGATGGAGGTGACTCACAGCGACGACCCCGGCCCGGCGCCAGTCCCGGAGCTCGGGAACGCTATCACTGTTGCTGCTGGGGTGCCCACAGCTGGGAAGTGGGCAAGCAGATCGAACTAACGATACGGGCGCTTGAGAGGAGTGCGCTCATCGTGGGCCTTCCAGGCCGGTCTCCGCTGCCGGAACGATACTCTGAGCCAGCGAAGTGCCATTAGTGAGTCCACCGAGCTGATAGCTCACGTCCTGCCAAACCATAGTGGATGGGCCAAGGATGCGAACGTCGGCCGTGGCCGTCGAGGACGTCTGGACCCACATCGGGCCGACATAGCCATAGTCCAGAGAAATACGGACATCCGTCAGCCACCACGACGGATTCTTCGCAGGTTCGCCCTCGACGCGGCGAGGCAGGTGCGTTTCGGCGTCCACCCATAGGGTTCCGCGGAGAAGATTCTTCGATTTCCGCCTGGGAATTAATTCGAGCTGATAGCAGCGACGACCGTTCAGCTCATTCTGACCGACTAGCACGAAATCATAGTTTTCGCGCCTGATGTCGGTTGCGAGAGAATCCGTTGCAAAAGCCACCTCACCGTCCAGTGCTTTGCGAACGATTCTTTCCGCCAGCGCTGAGCCAGCGGCGTGCTCGATGGTGTATTTCTTCGAGTCGGGAGGCACGACGGTGATGTCCGCGACAACGTGCGATTTGGGAGGATTGGGACCCTGTCCTTCAAACAGCTTGTAGTCGCGCGTTACAGTGTATGGAAGAAAGAGGACGCGATTCGCAGCCTGGGCCTGCGACATTTGAGCGATGATTTCGTCGGTTATCGGAACCGCGCTGCGCGTTTGACCTGAGAGGCTTGCCGCAGTTGCGAGATAAATAAGAATCGAAGACGCCCATTGGGCCCTGGAGATCACATTGAACCTCCGCCTACAACCCCATCCTGGGCCCTCGGAAGATCGGCGTCTGTTCTCTTACGCACATACTACGAATCCTGAGGTCGGAGTTGCCACCCAGAGTCAGGTTGCGAACATGCCGAACGGCACATACCGGCAGTGTCTGGACGAAATAGGGCAAAGTCCTGATAAGCCGTGCCAGAAACTTGTCCAAGCCGATTTGCTGATTCCAGGCAACTTAGCCGGCATCACTCCTTGTCTTTCGCCTCCTGAGTTGTCTTTCTTCTAGGCCTTGACGACTACGGCTCGCTCGTAATCGAGCGGTCGGCTTCAGTCCGACCCATACATCTCTTCTCTTCGGTCAAAACTTCGAGTCGCGACGAGCGAGTGGCCCGATTAGTTCGCAAGATACTGAAGTCGAAACCGAAAGCCAGGACGCATGGGAGTATCCAGCCTATTGCCGCCGAGACCGGAATATCGAAATTGAAAGTGCATCGCATCGGGCAAGCGTTGGGCTTGCAGCCGCATCGGCAAAAACAGTTCAAGCTCTCAGGCGATCCACTTTTCGGGGAAAAGGTTCGGGATATTGAAGACACACAGCACTTAGCCTGTGAGGGACTGGACTAACGCGGATTTTTTTTGCCTCTGGCGTACTCGGCACAGACGTGCGATATGAACTCCTTGTCGCGCTCCTGTTCGTAGCGCATTTTCATCTCGTCAATCGATTTACCAACGACCGGCCCTTCAGGCTTGAACGCCCAAGCGCATTCGGTGCAAGCCCAGCCCTGAAAATTCTGTGTTTCCACCCATACTAGCCTGCGACGCATCGCCTCGATCGAACCTCCCGATTTGATACGGCTATGTTTCTTTGAAAAGCGCTGTATGTTCGGTCTTCATCGACGCTGGGACGACCAAAGCTACCTTGTTCACTGCCAAATCGCGGTTCTTGCGCACACATCACAATCGAAGTGAGTAAAACAAGGTCCAAACACTAGCCAAAGAAGCAGATCACTGTCTGTGGGGTAGCCAACACTGGCAAGATTGCTATCTCAATCCTAGCTCATCCTCGAATTGTTGAATGACGCCGTAGCATTCACAAGCGGATTTTTCGAGTTTCCTGCGGTTCACGATCTTCACCGCACCTCTAACGTATTCTATGATTCCTTTCTTTTGCAGTACCGACGCCGCCAAGCTCACCGTAGATCGGTCAGTACCCATCATGGTCGCAATGAAATCGTGAGTGATCGGAAGCACTCCCGAATCCACTCTATCCTGAGTCATCAGCAGCCACCTTGAAAGACGCTGCTGTATATCGTGCAGCCGATTGCACGCTGCGGTCTGCGCTACTTGCATTCCTTGAAGCCCCGTATGCCTATTCAATAGCACCTGTAACTGCGGGGCCGCCCGCAGAATACGTTCCAGCGCATTCGCCATGATTCGGAAGCCATCGCCGGCGACCTGGATAATATCGCGCACAGAGCTTCTGCTCAGACCTGCTGCCAAGCCCGCCCCGACGTAGCCCTCTTTACCGACCACACCTACTTCCACGGTTCGACCGTCCTTGGTCACGACAACTTGAGAGACCATGCCCCGGTTGGGGAAACAGACGAACTCGATACTTTGCGTCGGCTCATGAAGGCTGAGATGATGCGGCAGATCGACATACGTCAAGTCAGGACGTATCACCCGGTATTCATTATCGCTGGTTGCCAGCAGTATTCTGTTCCTTACTGGCTTTCCCCCGACACTGGTTCGATCAGTTGCCTCTGCGGCTCGAAGGTTTTTTCCACTCATGTCGATCCCAACGGCGACGGATCGCCTTGCGTCTAATCGGTGAAACTTCGGGGACTCCGAAACAGCGTGTTAATCTAAACAAAAGAAGTTCTAACAATCTGTGCGAAACGGGACATCTCTCAAACCGAACGCGAAGCGAACCATTGGGGATCCATGGTGTGCTCTTACAGACAGTTTCACCCATCCGAAGGCCATAAACTTCTCCACGCGAGGTGATGAAGTGAACGAAGAAACTTTTGACATTTTCTCAGGAGCACCGGAAGAAAACGGCTTGTGGGTTGAGGCCATTGAAGGTCTCTCCAGTGCGCACCAACGGATGGGGCAGATTGCAACAGAGAAACCGGGTAAGTACTTCCTGTTCTCCAGCACTGACCAATCAATTCTGACGCGAGTAGACACGCGTTCCCAATGGTGGCCAGAACGCCACAGTAATTGCCTTTCGGAAATAGCGGATTGAACGTACCCAAAGTTTTCGAATTTGGGTTGTCGCCGCTCGAAATATCCGCCTTGGCGCTGAACCGCGGTTTCAGAGGGATTGTTGGGATGCGATAAACTGTGTCAGATGCGGCGGTCCAGGCCTCAATGTTCGCTGAACCTTCAGGGTTCGAAGCTTGCATCTAGGCTTCGAGCGATGCCGAGCTTTTTCATCCGGAAATAAAGGGTTGAGCGGTTCAGACGCGCTGCGGCGCCACTTGGCCCGGAAAGTGTCCATCGCGTCTCTTTCAGCGTTGTCAAAATATGCTTGCGCTCGACTTCCTCGAGTGTCTGCGGGCGGTCTGCGTCTCTCCGGGACACAATGCGCGTGCTTAAATCGTGAGTTGAGGTGCGCAGGACGGGACCGGAACTTAGAATTACGGCGCGTTCGATTACGTTTTCCAATTCTCGAATATTCCCGGGCCAGGGATAGCGCCTCAACCGATTGTGCAACCGGAACAGGGATTTTGGACGCATCGAGATGCTGGCGTTTGCTGATCCGGCATCGTTTTCTGGACCACCGGAAATGGGTCCTCCAATCCGTTCAGACGGCAATGAAACGCACTCCGTTGATCTCCTCATATCGTTCGCGCACCGTGCGAGTGGTTCTTGAGTCTTGCGGTGCCTCTCAATCTCCTCGTTTCGGCAAAACATCTTCTCGAAAGAAGGATTCGGCCATCTTCGGATCGCTGGACCTTAGCTCCTGATAGACATCCATGACATGTTCTCGATCTCCCTCTTTCGCATATGCTCTTCCCACGAGAAACAGAATCAGCGATTTCCTTTCCCCATCAGGAGCGAGCTTCCTTCCTTGCTGCAAAGCGCCTATTGCGTCGGCGTAAGATTCGGTGTCGATATCGCAAATCCCCAAAGTTAGCCAACCCCTCCAATCACCCGGCGCAAGGCGCGTAGCTTCCTTCGCGGCTGAGATGGCCTGATCATATTCTTTTCTTGTCCGGTGTACCGTCGCCAATTCGAGCCATGCTTCGGAGTAGTCCGGTTTGAGCTTAATTGCTTCCTCAAAATCGGAGATTGCGCTTGATTCCGCCGCCTCCGGGGATAGTTGAAACGGCTGTGACCATGATTTGAAGGCGTCTGAGGGCGAATTCATGCCAGCCGCCATCTCGGCGAGCTTCGCCAACTCGAACCACGCTCGATAAGCGTCCGACTGTTGGAGATCGGCAGACTTCCGGTACGAATCCACCGCGAGTTGATAGTCCTCGCGCTTGGCCGCGCCTTCCCCGATCTCGATCCAAGCTGTCGATTCGAGTGCAGCATCGCTGGATGTGGGTCGATCTGCCCCCGCGGGCATGTTTGAGCGGGCGAGAACGTCAGCTACCCACTCGCCAGGTAAGGCGAAATTTAGGCTTTGACCTTCCTTGAGGTAGAAAGTCGTGATGCCCACCAGGTTTCCTTGAGCGTCGAAGAGTCCTCCGCCGCTCGAACCCGGTGAAATCGGCGCGCTCGTTTGAATCATGTGAACGCCTTCAGTGTCCCGAAGTGCCGAGACGATACCTTCTGAGAAAGTTAGTTCTAATCCTTCCGGCGCACCGATGGCATAAACACGTTCCCCAGTGGCGAGCTTGGACGAGGGGAGTACATCGACCGGCGACAAGTTTAGCCCACTCGGCTTGAGTCCGCAGAGATCGTGATCCGGTGCAGCTTCGACTAGTGTTGCACTCCATTTTCCCGTCCCTCGTTTTATCCGAAGAAACGATCCGCTCTGAACAACATGGCAGTTCGTAATGAGAAAATTGCGGTCTACGGCCACGGCGCTACCCGACATCAATGTGTCCCCGTTTTGCGCTAGAGATTCGACGACGTACACAGAAGGGGAGAGTTTCTGAAACAGTTCCACGGACGAAAGCGGCTGGTTCTTTGCAATCGCGATGCCGCTGAGACTTCTTAGAATCCTCGCGGGCGCACTCCTAACCTGCTTTGGATACGATAAGCCGAACGCCACGACAACAGCCGCTAGACCGACGACGAAATATGCCAGAAGGCGCGTCGTCGATATCGGTGAGCGTTCGGAGAGAAGCCAGTACACGGCAGCCGCCGAGAGTGCTAACTCCGGGAGTGTTGTTAGGCGATCAATCGCCGTTAGGGTGATATAGAGGCTCGTCCTGTCGGCATTCTGTAACCAATTCCATGCCAGGTTAAAAGAGAACAGGACAAGGAACCATCCCACAACCGATAAGGCTCGATAGCTTCTGAAGGGTGACATAGCCGCTTCTCACAAATGTCAAACAAAGCAATTCGTGGCCACGCGAGAAAGCAGCCCAGCACACTCGCCGTGGGTGTGCCTCCGGCATCGCGGTCCTCGATACTCCTTATGTGGATGATAGCCCTTGTGGACTTCCTCGATCCCTTTTAGGGATACGGTGAATACTCTTAGTAACGTTTTCGCTCAACACAAAATGTCAGATACAGGAGGGCATGAAATGAACTAGGTCAATATGAAGATGACTCAGGAATATTTCGGGACCTGTGGTGCTAACGCTGACGATTGATGCTGATGGGAAGGTCAGCGATGTAAAGGTCACGAACGAAGACGAGCGGTTCGTGAAGCTTTCTTGAGAGGAGTGCAGTCGACAATGTTCGCCTTTGGACTTTTGCGAAGCCTCAATCCGCGCCTTACAGCGAGAGCATCACGGCCGTCCCCATGCCGGGCCACTTCCTGGCTCACCGTGGAAATGGCTCGGTGCAAGCCTCTGGCGATGGCGCGGAATGTACAACCCGCGGCGATACCTCGCGAAATCTCTTCACACTCGCTGAAACTGAGTACTCTTGAGGAACGGCTCCGGCGAGCAGGGGCGATGCCGCCATCAGTTTGCAGCACGCGGTGAATCGTCGTCCTCGCGCAACGCGCCTGTAATTATCGGGGGACGTCCAGTCATGCCGAACACCTCCTAAGCCAAGATTAACCGAGGTGTTTCGCCGACTCATTGAGACCACCTAAAGTATGTCTTCGGAACGATCTGTAAAGGATGTCTCCGGACCGTACAACTGAAATGTGGCGGAGGGGGTGGGATTCGAACCCACGAGACCCTTTCGGGCCTAACGGTTTTCAAGACCGCCGGAGTCAACCACTTTCCTACCCCTCCGAATTAACCTGTTGAAACATTGTAACTTGAGACCCGGTTTAGTGACAGTACTGCCCTAGATTGGTGCAATTTCGGGCCGACTGTCACCAAATTGTCACCAAAACCGTCGAGTTTTTCAACTGCCGCCCGCTTGCTCTCGATATTTGTGTGGGCGTAGCGCATCGTGACGCTAATGTTGGAGTGCCCCAGCAGTTCTTTCACCGTCACGATGTCAACGCCACTGTTTACGAGACGAGAAGCAAAAGTGTGACGCAGTGTGTGCCACGTCACGTCTGTTATTCTCGCTTTTTCACAAGCAAGAGCAAATCCAGTTTTCAAATCAAAAAACGGTCTGCCGGTCTGAGGATTGTAGAAAACGCTTTCAGTTTTCTTGCTGTGCTGCCAAGCCTCCAGAACCTTGCGAGTCTCCGTATTTATTGGAACCTCTCGGAAGGTTTGGGTCTTGGACGCAAAAACAGCAAGAATTCCTCTCGGTAAATCGACGTGAGACCAGCGCAAAGAGAAAATTTCTCCGACGCGCAATCCCGTATTCAGGGCGAAACGAATTAAATCCTAAAAATACAGTATAGCATTGTGGAGGAGCTTCCCCTCTTCCTCGGGACTTAGAATGCGGAGCCTATTGTTAAATTCTCGAAAGAACTTAACCTTTCGCACCGGATTCAATCTTGAGTACAAGTCCCACGTGATGGCGAGATTGAACATACGCTTGAGCAAAGCCAACTCCCGGTTGACCGTAGAGTCGGCGATCTTGCCCTGCCGCTGAATTTTGTAATCCTCGATTTGCACCGGAGTAATTTCCGTCAGCTGCTTTTCTTTGCCGAAAAACTCGCAAAGATGTTTGAGCATTTGTTCGTCTCGCAACCACGACCGCTTGTTTGTCTTCGCGTGTTCCATATAGCGTTCGCCGAATTCTCCTAGCGTCATCTTGACGGGCTGTTTGTAAATCCTGGACGATCTTGCTCATATTCAGCGTAATGACGATTCGTCGGCGCAGATCATCCTGGTTGAACAGTGCCGGTTGAACCTCGATATTCCCGCTTTCGACAAATCTCTCGACCAGCCGTATTAATTGAGCCGGCAGATAATCTCGGTTGCCTTTCCATGTAGGTCTCATCTGGTCATACAGATCGCTGGCGGTCGCGAAAATGATCTTCTGCGTTCGGAACCGCCGCCCCAGCTCTTCGAGATTTATCTGGGTCAAACGGGCCACATCCGGTTTGCCATCAATCATCGGTGCCAGTTCGGCCAGCATAGCCGTCTCGTTGGCGTCCAATACGAGCGGCTTGGTCTTCAGGGGGTCGAGCGTTAATTGCGGGCGAAACTCGTGATCGATCCGAATAACATTAGGATCTCGTAAGCCTTCCGCGCAGCCAGAGGTTCTATCCGGGTCTTGGGCGACGGCGGTGGCGTCGCCGCATCCTTTGGGAAGACTAGGTCGCGCCCGCGCGCAATCAAATTCGTATAGACCAACATGCCCGCACCGTATGCCCCATCGAATAGCCAAACGCGCGCGAGTGAACGAGCAGGCCCATCACCATGCCGACGGCTTTGAGGCCGCCGCGCCAGCCCGCCACTCGATTGCTCGCGTTTCCCGCAGGGTTGTTCGTTGTGCATATTCAGGCTGGAGATTCATTGTGTTTGATCCGTCCGATGCTGCGGGTCTCCGCTGCCTGCATCAGGCGAGACAAACGCGGGATCGATTGCGCGGTGAAGCGTCGACTCGAAAAGCGGCCAGGAACACGCCGCATCATGTCGAACCGCTTCACAGCCGGGAATCGAAACGTCTTCTTCCGCAGGCGGAGTGGAGATTGTCAAACGGACGACGTTTCGCATCTGGTCGAGAGTCTGAGCAACAAATTGAGTGGTCACGAAATCCTGTCCCGAATCCGGATCGCGCCAGAGCGAGAAAACGAGGGCGCCTCCGGGCGGCGTCTCATCAGGGCGATATCCTCGCAGGTGCCACGACAAGCCGAGAATTCCTGAGATATTCGACAAGTTTGTATCGTGGCCGCACAAAATCAATAGGCGGTCTCCAGTGCGGCCGAGCGCGCCTGGGACCGATCTCCCCGTCGCCGATTGCTCGATTGATTCGAGGACATGCACCAGGAGATTCGAGCCTCTCGCCCGCGAGAGATAGGGCGTGCGGCGAACCAGATCGGATTCCGCCGAGTGAAGTGCAAGAACCTGATAGAGATTCAGATTGTTCAGGCGTCCCCAGCCGAGATCTTTGCCTTGCATTCCATCCGCGTATTCGAGCAGGAGATCTTCGCTCAGGGTAGCGCCGGCGGCGAAGGGTTGACTCAACTCGACGGATTTGCCGTGGAGAGAAACGTCGATCTCCGGTGGAGATGATGCGAGCATCTGCGGCGCTTTTTGCGCACCCGTGAGTACGGATTGAAGAGTGACGAGCGCGGGACGGAGTTCGGAGAGAAGCTTATCGGAATCAGGCGCCAGCCTGTCGCGCACCGCCTTCAATCCCAATTCGGGATCAGGAGTGCCGATGCCCGAGAAGAGAGGATCCTTTTCGCCCTCGGTCCGCGAGTGGATGGCGAGTCCGCATCCGGGTTGGAGCGATGCGGCGAAAGCGCGGCCGGTTTCGAGAGTGCGCTGATCCGTGTCGGCCCATATATAGACTCGTCCGGCGTCCTGGCATCCCTCGCGGCTCAGGAGACGTTGGCGGGAAAGCCAGTCGCGGTAGTACGCACCCATCAGCAGAATGAGCTTGCGGCCGCGAGGCGTGAGATCTCCCGGAGGAACGCCCCACTGCGGCCAAGGCTCGGCTGAGTATTGGCTTAGGCGCGACGCATCCCAGGTTGGGGAACGCACTCCATGCCGGGTGATGATTACCACATATTTCAATTGGGGCGGAGCAGCCGCTGCGGGCAAAGCCGCGAGCAATGCGGCGAGCATGGTTGCCATTAGTCGGCTATATCTCATTCGCGTTGTTCGGCTGTGCCTCAATCGTGCCTTGGGGTTGTGTGCTTCGTGTCTATGCGAGTCACAGTGGTCATTGGTCATGCGATCTCTGCGCTTCCTCGGTGTTTCTGTACTTGGGGTTGCCGGCACTCGTGCAATCGTCGAAGCCGACCTTTGCTACGGAAGAGCCGGGATTACTCCTGATTGAAACATATTGGATAAGTCGGTCGCGTTGGCCGCGTCACCCAGATAGGGCGACGACCCGGTTGCTTTCACGTGGAAGATTTCCTGCATGGTGCGCAAATCGGACGAGTGAGAGTAGTTGATGGAACTGGCATAGGGAAGGCCGTTCTCGTTTGGATGAGCGAGTGGAGAGATGACGATTTCGGGTATGGTGTGCCTGAAGTCGTCCGGGTTATCGCCGGGTTCGCCGTCCTCTTCGCTCTCGTCCCACCACAGGATGATCACCCCGCCGTCCTTGTAGGCGTTCGACGACATGATGAGTGGCACAAGGCGGCTCAGAGCATTATCTCCAGCTCTGATCTGGCTTGCATCGTCGGTGAGCCCCGCGAAACCTTCGGCGAGTCTGCTGTGCATCTCGTTGTATTGATCGGGCGTGATCCAGTTGTAATCGGCCACGTGGTTTTGCGCCAGATCGAATGAGAGCTGTTGCAGCGGCGCATAGTTCTTCGACAGCGGGTTCGAGGCGTTCCTGTTATCGCCGCCGTTGGTATCGTTGAAGAAGACGGGTGGGTTGTGCTTGGGTTTGTAGTCGTACTGAATGGAATTATTGTAGACATTCAGATAATTGCCGGGACCGAATTTGCCGCGGATGCCGACCAAGGGAACGGTCCACAGATTCTCGGGGAGGGGCAAATTGACGAGCTGCCCGCTCGAGTTAGTCGCCAGATCGATATCTTCCTGATACGACTTCCAGGTTTTTCCCGCCATTTGCAGCAGGCCAGTCAGGTGCTGCGTTGTGTTCTGCGCGTTGGGCGGCTTGTCTTTATAAGGATCGTCGTCATTGGAGATGCCGAAGTCGGCACCGGCCTCCGCCCAGACATAGCTGGGTTCGGACGGGTGAATGTGAGGATTGTTTCCGTTCGGCGTCGCCAGAACGTTGTGGTAGGCCGTCGCGTAGGCGACCTGCTTGCTGATGTTCTCGATGTGGCCGTCGATGAATGCGAGCGCGGTTCCGTCGACAAGGCTGTTGATGAAAGGAGCGTTCGGGTTTTTGTAAATTTGCTCGTCTCTACCGGGGACGGTGGCTGGCTGAGTCCAGTTGTGATTCTCCAGCGCGATTACGAAAACGCGTTTGATTTCCTGGCCAGCGGGGCTTTCGCTCTTTTGTCCTCCGGCGTTTGCGTCCCCCAGACCAAGTGCAGCGACGAGCGTCACCGCGGCAAGAGTCAGGAGCGCACAGGCGCCGGCCGATCGCCGCATTAAGAGTTTGGAAGCCACGATTTCAGTTTCCCGATTGTCGTTCAAGTTTCAGTTTTCCGTGGCACTCACCCGCGCCCGCGTCGCGAAACGTCCTGCCTGCCTGCAGGATGAATTGCCGATTGTAGCCGTGCGCACTCCGACCTAGAATTTCAGCCGGAGCATAAACTGGATCTGCCGCGGCAATCCCGTTCCCACGTTCGGCGAAGAGTCGTTGTCGTTATTGTTGTTGAAGTTCACCGTCGTGTTGATCGTTCCGAAAAACTGCGGGGCGTCCAAGAAACCGGTTGATGGGGCAGCCGGATCGTAAATCAGCGTGAGCTGCTTCGGGTCACCAAGCTGCGTGTGGTTCAAAATGTTGAACGCTTGTACCGCGAATTCAAGAGTGAAGCGCTCGTTGATCGGCGTATCTTTCGTCAATGCCAAATCGATCTGCCAGGATGGCAGGGCGCGAATCAGGCCATTTGGCTCGTTGCCAAATCGAGTGAAATTGCCGTTCGCATCGACGGGCGGAGCCTGGAAAGCAGCGGCGTTGATCAACGGCACTCCGTTGTGTCCGCCGCCGGGAAGCGTCAACGGCACCCCGGGAACAAGGTCGGGCCGTTGGCTTGTTTGATCGTTCCCATCCGGAAGAAGGTAGGTGCCGGAAAAGGCTCCGGAAGCACAGGTACCGTCGGGATTAGGTGGGGTGTAAAACTCGTTGGTGGCCTGACTGGGATAGCAAATGGGAGTGCTGGGATCCATGGCCACCGTAAGCGGATGGCCCGTATGGTACATGCCGAGGCTGCTAATCGACCACCCACCGACAATTTTACTCAGGGCTCCCGAGTGATTCAAATGGGCGGCTCCCGTTCCGAAGGGAAGCTGGTAGTCGAGGTCCGTGATGAAATTGTGGCGGATGTCGAAGATGCTGGGACCAATGTCGCAAGGGAGGCAATTGACGTTTTCCGGCCCGTTAGACTCGCCGCCGCCGACCGACCCATCGTTAATCGAATGAGAATATGTGTAGCGGGACAGAAGGGAAAGTCCGTTGGAGAACTGCCGCTCAAGAGAAAGGTTCAGCCCATTGTACGTGCTGGATCCGATGTCGCTCTTATAATCGACGGAACCAAAGGGATCAGGATTGGCCGGGTCCGGATAGTATTGATCCAACGGACGAATGCAATCCCCGGTGACGGAATTGAGCGTCACAGGAATCGAGCAGAGATTCACCGCGCCACGTGAAAACAATCTCACCCCACGGCTGCCGAGATAGGAGGCGGAAACTACGAAGTTGCCGGGAATCGCTTGTTCGACCGTCAAGCCCCATTCCTCGGCATATAGATTTCGGCGCCCTTCACGCTGCAGCCCGCGCGGATGAGCCGCTTGCCTCGATACGGGCAGACTCGAGAGATCCGGAGCTGCCTGCGCGTAGGCGACGTTCATTGGTACGGTTTGGTTCACGGTTACGCGGTAGGTGTCGCTTTCGAGTCCTGCGTTCTCGTCGTCGTTCTGGGCCGCCCCATGATAAATTCCGAATCCCGCGCGGATCACAGTCTTGTCTTTCATTGCCGCCGGGGCCCAGGCCAGACTTAGCCGCGGGTCAAAGTCGCGGTAGTCTGGATTTGTCAGAGCGGGATTCCGCGGACAAGGGGCCGTGTTGATAGGCGTCGGGAAAGGACCGTTAATGGATCCGCTTCCAAGACACACGCCATGAAACACATTCAAATCGAAGACGGTGGTGCGGTCCGTCGCTTCGAATGGAACTCCGTAGTACTCCCAGCGCAGTCCCGCCGTGAGGGTGAACGTGCGGGTTATCCGCCATTCGTCCTGGAAGTAGGGCATGATGAAATTGCGCCGCAGCCCATGACAGCACCACGGGGCGATGTAGCTTATATTCGAAAGAGTGCCTGAAACCAGGCTCTGGTCGTCGGTGAAAGTGAGGTTGTTGTTGTCCGTCTGGCCCTGATTCAACCGCACCCTGCGGTATTCCATGCCCATCTTGAAGGTACTCCGACCGTGAGTCCACGCCAGGTTGTCCACGATGCCGAAAGTGGATCCGACTTCGATATCGGCGGATTCATTGGGAATCCCCGAGAAAAAATTGCTGTTCACAGCGAACGGCAGTGTGCTTGAGTGCGGATTGTGAAATGGCGAGCGGTTGATATAAAACTTCGTCTCGTTAAAAATATTCGGTGTGAAAACGTGCTGCACCGCCACAACATAGTTCGCGGGGTGATTGAATACCTCATCGCTATCGAGGCCCGTGGTGCTTACGTTGATCTGCGAGTACGACACGCTCACGTCGCGCTGGGCTCGGGCGTAGAACGTCGTCTTTTCGCTGAACCGGTGGTCAAAGCGAGCGAGCCAGGAGTCCTCGTTGATCTTGGTTTGGATCGAGTGGGTGAACTCATCCCCGTCCGTGGTCGGGTCGTTGGCATCGCCCGGGATTCCGCAATTTCCAGGTATCGTCGAGCAGTTAACGAAGGCGCTATCGGGATACGGGTATTTAGGGGCGCAGCCTCCAACCGTCCCTAGCGAAGTGGGCCACGGAAATCCTTGCAGCACCGGACACATCTGCGGCGATGGCCCCGCTCCACTCCTTCCCGAGACCAGGATATCCTGGATTAGACTCGGGCTCGGCACCACAGTCTGACCACTGTTCGAAGCGTCTTGAAGCTGACGTAGCCCCTCGTAGCTGATGAAAAAGAAGGTCTTATCCTTCTGGATGGGCCCTCCAAGCGTCAATCCGAAATTTCCCATCCGGAAAGGAAGCTTCACGGGGTTCCCGTTGGCATCTAAATCGTTGAAGTTGCGGGAATCCAGGACCGAATTTCTCAGGTAACCGAAGACGGTGCCGTGAAAGTCGTTCGTGCCGGATTTGGTGACCACGTCGATCTGTCCGCCGGACTGAGTGCCATACTCGGTGTCGTAAAGCGCGCTATTGACGCGGTATTCGGCAATCGCGTCTTCCGAGATTTGCAGTCGGACGGATGATTTCTGAGCCTGTTCCTGAATGCCGCCCGAATCCACTCCATCGATGTTGAAGTTGTTGTCGTCTCGAGCGCGGCCGGCGAAGCGTATGGTGCGCTGGTCGCCGCCACCGTCGTCCTGCGCGAAAGGTGCCAGGATCGTCAAAGTGTCCCAGTCCCGGCCGTTTACAGGGGTGTCCGCGATCTGTTGGCTGGTTATGACCGAAGCATCCGCGGCGGAGGTGTGCTCGACGGGTTCCGTTTGCGCTTTGACCTCAACGCGCTCGCTCACAGCGCCCAACTGCAACCCGACATCGAGAGAGTGGTCTTCGCCGACGCGCAGGATTACGTCGTCCACGACCTTGGTTTCGAAGCCGGGCTTGGACACGGAAACCGAATAAGTGCCGATGGCCAAGCCAGGGAACAGGTAGTACCCGTGCGCGTCGGATTTGCGCGTCTGGCTGATTCCGGTGTTGACTTCGGTCACGCCGATATTGGCACCGGCGACCGTGCCTCCAGTCCGGTCCGTAATCGTTCCCTCCAAAATGGCACGATCTGTCTGGGCTCTCAGTGGGCAAGACGCGGCGAGTAGGGCAAAAAGGACCGAGAAGCAATACCTACGAATCCGCATAAGTTCCTTTCCTCCTGTTGGCCTGCTCCTACCGGAAAGACTTCCGCTCGCCCGCGCTTAGGGATATGCGTTATTCGAAGGGGCTCCCGCAGCGGCGAGACCCTCTTGAGCCGATAAAGAGTCAATCCGGGTAAGTTGCCAGTCGACTGAAACAGCTTGGTTGGGAAATGTGAATGACCGATGAATCCAACCTGGCCCGCGATTGAATTGAGTCTGAAAAGCCTTTCAGATAAGGGGTAAGGGGCGTAGCGAGGCGGCCACGTTCACATCCTTCACGAGAACTCTTGATTCTGTCAGAGGAAGTCGAATCGAGAAAACGGATCCCTCGCCGACGGCGCTGCGTACGCTGATCGACCCGTGGTGTGCTTCGATCACCCACTGAGCAATCGCCAGGCCGAGTCCCGAGCCGCCGGTCTCGCGCGAGCGCGCCTGATCCGCGCGATAGAAGCGTTCAAAGATATGCGGGAGGTCTTTTGCCGGAATTCCGATCCCGGTGTCGCCAACCTCGATGTGCGCCGCTCCCCCACCGTCATGGAGAAACACGTTGACCTCGCCTCCGCTCGGGGTGTATTTCACAGCATTTTCGAGCACGATCCGAAGGGTGCGTTCGATGGCTGGACCGTCGGCCTGAATCCACACCGGACACTCCGGCAGCTCCTGTGTCACTTGAACGCGCTTGGCAGCGGCCAGAATGCCGGCTTCGTCCGCCGTTTTTCGGATGTGAGGGGTGAGATCGAGCGGCTGGAATCGCAGGTTCGCGGCCCCGGCGTCGGCGCGGGCCAAGGCCAGCAAGTTCTCCACGAGGCCGGTCGCTTCGTCGCACGTCGCCAGGACTCCGGAAAGGGTTTCTCGATACTGTTCCTCGCTGCGCGTTTGCAGCAAAGCCAGCTCCGAACTGCTGCGAATCAGCGCGAGAGGCGTGCGCAAATCGTGGGATGCATCGGCTGTGAACTGGGTGATGCGGCGCACGGAAGATTCAATGCGTGCGAGCATCTCATTCAGCGTTTCGGTGAGGAGCCGCAGTTCGTCGTACGGTTTGGGAACGATCAAACGTCTTGAAAGATTTTGGACTCCAATTCCTCTCGCCGCATGAATGATTTGGGTTACGGGAGCCAACCCTCGCCCGCTCAGCCAATAGCCCATCAGCGACGCGAGGACAATTAGAACCGGCAGCGTCTCCTTCAGGATCAGCCGGAAGCGGTCGAGCGCCTGATCGAATGGCTCCGTAGGTACCGCCGCACGGATCACGAATGATTGCCCGTCCGTCTGGATCGTCCGTACTGCAACCCGATGTTGCAGGGCATCAAGATTGGTTGTGTAAAAGGTTGTTTGGGCAGGCACCCCGGGCAGTTCAATCCTGTCGGGATGGGCGAACAGCGGTGACTGAAACACGATATTGTCGGAAGCGTCGCGCACTTCCAATTGACCCGCCCCGGCCCATAATCCCGCGAGTCCGTCCAGTTCGCGTTTAACCGCGGACGGGCCGCTCGGTGCGGCCCTTACTACCACTCTTTCAACGCTAAGCAAATTCGCCTGAGAACCGTCGTCGACCGTCGTTTCGATGCTGTGGCGATATCCGTAATCGCTAATCCACGCGAAAGCGGCGAAACAAACGACCAACACCGCGAAATACAAGGCCGTCATGCGAAAGCGAAGTGACAGCGTTAGCATCGAGGCGCGGCCTCGATATAATAGCCAACGCCGCGCATGGTTTGGATCAGCTTTGGTTCCTGCGGCTCGTCGATTTTGCGCCGCAGCAGTCGCATCAACGCGTCCAGAGTGTTTTCCTCGGCATTCTCGCCAGGGGAGCCCCAAACACGGTCGATGATGGCCTGTCGCGAAGCGATGCGCCCTTGGTTTCGCATCAAAAACTCAAGAAGCCGGAACTCCTTCGGCGTCAGCTGAATCTCGCGCTGGCCGCGTAAGGCGCGTCGCTCCTCGACGTCGAGCGAGAGATCGCCCACAGAGAGAACGGGCCGCGGCCTCGCAGCCGCCCGACGCTCCAGCGCGCGAATGCGTGCAAAGAGGACCGCAAGTGAGAGCGGCTTTGTAAGGTAATCGTCCGCGCCGGCGTTGAGGCCCGCCACCACATCGTTGACGGTGTCCCGCGCCGTAAGCATTAGTACTGGGATACGCTGCCCGCCATCGCGCAGGCGCCGCGCTACCTCAATCCCATTCAGTCCTGGCAGCATGACGTCGAGCAGGATCAGCTCGAAACACCCCTCTCTTCGTGCAAGGTGGAGCGCTTCGCAGCCGTCGCCCGCAACGAAGACGGAGTGACACTGCTCTTGCAGGCCCTGACGCAGTACCTGGGCCATCCTCTTTTCGTCTTCTACGACCAGAATCTTCACGATTATCGATAAGCCTTCGAACTCGGCAAGAACCATCGCTCGCGGTAGTGGTCTCCCGTTGCGCGCCGGCCCCGACCGCGCAGTTGCATTTGGCGACCCAAATGTGACTGCCAGATGAGAGGTCGGTGAACACCAAGCCAAAAGCGGTTCGGGACAGAATTAGAGTCCGTAGCGCGTGACGGATTATGACCCTGAGGCATCCGCGGCGTTCCGAAGTCGATGGAGCGGGCCCCTATTCTGAGACAGTTTTCGGTGGCGGTAGTTCGAGCAGCCTTCGCAAAGCAAATGCTCGATAGTTTCAGAATTGGCGACGACAGGCCCAGAGCCTGTATCACAGCCGGTGTCGGTTACATTCAGCGCTAAGGTATAAGCTATTCTTCGCCCGAAGGGGTCGGCAGCTGGAAGTCTTTGGAACGCGCGGGCACCGACCGGCTGTTACAGTTTCACGAACGCACAATTCGCCAGTGTTCGCGCTTGTTCGACGGTGATGGGGGTGTCGACCAGGACAGCGTCCCGCTTCCCGGAAATAAGGGTTGACGAAATCGGCGGCCACGGCCGCTGTTTTTCATCTGGAGGCAATTCGCTCGTGATGGCAGGTATGCTGGGCGCCAAGAGCACGTCCCATCTCAAGGATGTTTCCGGAGTTGCTCGTCCAGTTTTGGACGTGCTGGTGTTGCGTTGCCCCCGTGTTGAACCGGCCTGGTCAGCTCGGATCGGCCGAATCGTGCCCGATACGAGAGCGATTCGGAAGGCATTCGATAGGAACTCACCTCTTGAAGTCATTAGGCCTCCAATCAGTTAGACCTGGGCTCTGCCGCCGTCAACGAACAGTTCGATGCCCGTGACGAAACTGGAGTCGTCCGAGGCGAGAAACAACACCGCCTTAGCAACTTCCTCGGGTTCCCCCATGCGTCCCATCGGGACGCTGGATACAATCCTTGCGATCACGTCTGAAGATTGCCGACCCGTGAGCTTCGTATTGATCGGACCCGGACTAACAACGTTGGAGCGGATACGACGGTCCTTCAGATCTGTAGTCCAGGTTCGTACGAAAGAGCGGATGGCTGCCTTGCTCGCGGCGTAGACGCCAAAGGCGGCAGTGCCTTTAACGCTCGCGACGGAGCCGTTGAGAATGATTGAGCCACCGTCATTTAGTAGCGGCAAGGCCTTTTGCACCGTGAACAGCGTTCCCCTCACATTAATGTTGAATAGCTTGTCAAAATGCTCAGCGGTGACGGCCCGTAAGGGAACGAATTCGCCGACGCCGGCGTTGGCGAAAACAATGTCGATTCGTCCCTTCACCTTGGCGACCGTCTCGTAAAGACGATCAAGATCGGCCAATTGGCCGATGTCTCCCTGAACTCCAGAAACGTTGGTGCCGATTGCCTTCACGGCCTCGTCGAGTTCTTTCCGGCGGCGGCCCGTGATGAAGACATAGGCGCCCTCCTTGACGAAAAGCTTCGCCGCAGCCAATCCAATCCCCTCTGTCCCGCCGGTAATCACCGCGGTCTTGCCCTCAAGCTTGTTGGTCATTACGCTTGCTCCCTTGTTGCGGAACCCTCGAACTCCGAGGCTTCACGCGCGATCACTTGCGCCCGAGCACCGCTTGGCCGAGGTGATAGGAGAGATGGTTCGTGCGACTCAACAGGATGGCGAAGCGATTGCGCGAAGCATCTTTGGCGAAATCTTCCTCCGAGGCGGCTGAGTGCCGCTGAGCCCAATCGGACCACGACATGTTTTCAAACCCCTTCCGTAATTCAGCGTTGACATCGCTCCACGCCCGGCGAACCTGTTCGTGGGAAGGAATGTCATCTCGCGACTTGTCCGGATTCGAGACGAAGGCGACATCAAACTCGGGATGAAGCCGTTCACCCAGGCCCAATAGGGGTAGCATCGCGTCATGTATGGCTGTGAGATGTCCCCACAAGTAAAGCAGCCTGTTCCTTCCAGGTGCGACTTCCCGCAGAACCTCCTCGGGCGAGAGGTCTCCAAAAAGCTTGTCCGCCCGATCGATTTGGGCCTTCCATGCTTTGAGCCCGAGAGCTGCGTAAGAGCCTTCGTTTCCCATGAATGAATCTCCGTTAAATCTTATTTGAGCTTTGGAAAGGTCTTTCCGAACATGGGCGCGCCACTTTTCGATCGCTCTTCTGTGGCCTCATCCTGAATCACATCCCAATGTTCGACGAGCAACCCGCCCTCAATACGCAAGATGTTGGCAGCCATCCAACTCGCAGGAGCGCCGAATCCCGAAAACCGTCCGCGTCGGCGCAAATCTCTCGAAGATGTCGAGAAACTCCTCGTAGCTCCTGGCGATTTCGGCGCGCAGAATGGCCCCGTTCAGAGCGAGCTCTTTGGTCTGACAGCTTGTGTACGCGTTGTTGTCGAACCGGCGAACCGTCGCAAGATTATTTTCACGGATCATCGGAGTCCTCCTTGGGCTTGCGAGCTTTCTTGAGCTCTTGCGCCGTTCAGGAAAAAGAGCATCGTGACGGGTTTGGCGCCTTTATTTCGCCATGCGTGGCGCGTACCGTTTTGCACAACTACGTCGCCGCGGTTCAAATGCAAAGTCTCTCCGTCGTCCAACTCCATCCAAATCTCTCCTTCGTAGACAACTGCGTAATCGACGGTGTTTGTTTTGTGCATCCCTGGATCTTCCTTTTCGAAGTGATCGGCCAATCCCGGGAGCCGAACCAACGCTTCTTTTTGTGCGGCCTCGCCATCAAAGGACGGATCCGCAAAGACAGAACCGGGCGGAAAGGTCACGAAGTGCAGACAGGTGCCCCCGGGCCCGGGAACCACGGAGTCAGGATATCTGTCAAACCTTTGCTCCTTGCCGAGATCGGGTGTTTCGGGATTCAACCAGATGAGTGCGTGCTGGTAACCGGGAACGGTCTTGAACTCATAGGCCGCCAACGGTACGTCACCTTGAACGACCGACTTGCCGTTTAGATTTCCCGTGACGATACGACGATAAGCACTCGGTTTCTTGCCGCGCTTGGACAACCCTTTCTTCGTAAAGGCCGTTGTATTCATGACTCGACCTCCTGCAATTGTTTCGGCAGCTGCTTCCCGAAATCCTCGCTATCAAAGAGACGCAACCCGCGCTGCCGAGACGACGAGCCTAAGCGGTGGCAGCCTTGCCTTGATAAGCAGGAGCAAAAACATCCTGCACAAATTTCTCAAATGACGTCGGTGTGCTGTTCTGCAGTGAACGCAGCTCCTGCGCAGCGAGGACTCCGCCATTGATGGCCCTGAACATCTCGATGTATACCGCGGCTTTCTTCGGCGAAAAACCCGATTGGGTCAACCCCTCTTGCATCTGGTCGTAGGAAAACTGCTCATAACGCAGTTCCGGTTTGCCAATGCCGCGCGCAATCACCGCGGTTACCTCCGTCATCGACAGGTCGCGCTCGCCAAGCAACTCGCGCGTTTGTTTGCCGGAAAAGTCCAAGTTCAATAGGCGACGGGCCGCATAGTCGCCGACGTCGCGTGTCGCGATCATGGGCAGCTTCAGGTCGGGTAACAGTGCGTGTCCAAATATTCCAATTCCGCGAATCATGCCGATCGCCGCCAGATTGTTTTCCATGAAATACGCTGCACGCAGATGCAGAAGGTTCAAACCGCCGATGGCATTGAGTTTTTGCTCCGAAGAATGCAGCCCCGTGACTGGCCCGGTGCCTTCCGGGACGTCGGCGCCGTAGCTGCTCAAGTACACCGCGTGCCGCAGGCCGGACTCCTTGACGGCTCTTGCGATCGCATCGCTCTCTCGCTCTTGGTCTTCCCGGGAGGTAATTGGGGGCAACATCAAATATGCAGCGCGCGCACCTCTGAAAGCTTTAGTGAGTGCAACCGCATCACTCATGTCGGCCGCGACCGCTCCCGCGCCTTTACGCGCAAAGCGCTCGAGTCGTCCGGCGTCCCGGCCGACGACGCGCACCTCCTTGCCCCTCAGTAACAGGGTATCGGCGATGATCGAACCTGTGTTCCCGGTCGCACCCAAAATCACATACGTGGCATCCGTTGCGAGAACTCCCTTGTCACTAAGGCTGTTCATATTCGTTTCTCCTTTTCTTAGGCACGGCGTTTAGCCTTGAAACGAGCACCGCATTTTCCCAAGATGCCTGGGCGTGTCGCTGTTGTGATAATAATGTGCACAGATATACACAAAAAAACTCACCGGTTCTCTCGACGGATTTCCGCGATTACATCAGCGAGGGTTATTCGATCGAGAGTCTTCTCGAAGCTGTTCTGCGCTTTCTCTAGGACCGATGACATACATCCCTTAATGTTGGAGCTGATCGGGCATCTCTTCTCCACTGGATAGCTATGAATCGCGAAGGTCGGAGGTGCGGCGCTGGCGCGATAAATGTCCAAAAGCGTGATTTGGTCAGGGGGACGCGTTAGGGTCCTCGCGCCGTTCTTACCGCGCGTTGTGCTGATCAGGCCTGCCTTGGAGAGTTTCGAGAGCGATTTCCTAACGAAGGTGGGGTCTGCCTTCACGCTCTCGGCGAGAGTTGCCGAAGGGATTTCCTTGCCGTCAAAAAAACCAACAGCCGCCATGATGTGGGCTGCAACCGTGAATTGAACATTCGTCGCGGACATCGATTCTCCTGTCGACATATGTGATGTTTAACAGCACAGTTCGGATGCAGGTTTTATTAGGCGGCGGGAAGTGGTCGCTTCGCAAGGTCGTCAGGCGACCAGAAGCGCTCGGCCGCTGCCTAGTCACGCGTTGGTTCAGGCGTTCATTCCGCCGTCCACGGTAAGATTCGCGCCGGTGATATAGGAGGACTCCGGACCGGCAACAAACGCCACCATTGCGGCGATCTCATCCACACGTCCGTAACGATCGAGCGCTGTCGCGGCCTTCTGCGGCACCGCCCAATCACCCGCGGCGGGATTCAAGTCCGTGTCGATTGGCCCCGGCTGCACGTTGTTGACCGTGATGCCCCGGCTCCCGATCTCTCTGGCCAGCGCCTGAGTGAACATCTTGACGGCTCCCTTCGTGCCGGCATACGGCACAAGCCCGGGCGCAGCGACACGCTCACCAACGGCCGAACCGATTGTGATGATGCGACCGCCGCTCTTCATGTGCTTCAGAGCCGCCTGAGTCGCGACGTAAACGCCCCGAACGTTGATGTCGAGCACGCGATCCATCTCTTCCAGCGTCGCCTCCTCGAACGGTTTGGGAATGGCCGTGCCGGCGTTGTTCACCAGCACATCCAGTCGGCCGAAGGTTGCAAACGTCTTTTCGACCGCGGCTTTAACCGCGTTGGCATCGGCGGCGTCGGCCTGAATTGCGATCGCCTTTCGGCCTGCGCGTTCAATCTCCTGGACCACCGACGCGGCCGCATCGGCACCTTTCGTGTAGGTGATGGCCACGTTCGCTCCGTCCGCAGCCAGACGCTTGGCGATTGCCGCACCAATGCCGCGCGAGCCACCCGTAACGAGTGCAATCTTTCCCTCCAGCTTCTTTGACATCGTGGTTTCTCCTTGAAATAAACGTATGCTCATCAGGCATGAGTCGAAATTTCGTCGCTCGCCTAGGGCATTCCAATCAGTCCATTTGATTAGGACACGAGCCAGTAGTCGCGCCATGAAGCATGCTTTGTTAAGCTGGGAGCGATGCTCCACAAGCATGGGAGCCGGGAATGGAATTACGACACCTGCGTTACTTCGTTGCGGTCGCTGAAACCGAGAACCTGACTCTCGCGGCAACGGCCAAGTTGCACACCTCGCAGCCTTCGCTTAGCCGCCAAATTCGCGACCTTGAGGAAGAGGTTGGTACCCAACTTTTTATGCGCCACGCTCGTGGCATCGCACTGACACCGGCGGGTCGAGCCTTTCTCGATCATGCCCGCGTGGCGCTAGCCCAGGTTGAAGCGGCAACCGAGGCTGCGCGCCGAGTTGCTCATCCCGCCAAGCCGCGCTTCGCGATGGGCTTCCAGATCGGACACGAACTGACATGGATGCCGGAAACACTGCGAATCTTGCGCGACGAACTGCCCAACATCGACGTGATGATATCGAGTCAATACTCGCCGCTGCTCGCGAATGACCTTTCGCAGGGAAACATTGATGCAGCTTTTCTTCGACGCGAACAAGGCCTGCCGGAGTTGGCGTTCCGTCCGCTCGTCAAGGAGCCCCTAATAGTGGTCTTGCCAAGCGGCCACCATCTCGCTTCGCTCAAGGCCATCAGGCCGGGGGACTTGGTGGGCGAAACGTTCGTGGCCGTGTCGGACAAGGCTCCTGTGTTGCGTGCGGTCATCGACGACTACCTGAGGCGGTCCGGAATCAATATCGCGCCAGATCACGAGACGGACAACGTCGTCATGGGAGTTTCTTTAATAGCATCGACGGGTGGCATAGGGCTGTTACCCGCTTACGCACAGAACTTTCTCCCTTCGTCTGTAACGAGTCGCCCTCTCAAGGGAGACACGCCGACTATTGAGCTGGTCCTTGGGTATAAAAGGTCCAACGAGTCTCCCATCCTAAAGCTCTTGCTTTCGAGATTGGACGAGTTGGTCGCTCGTGTCTCAAAGAAAGCGCCTCACAGATCTGCAGATTCTTAAGTAAGACATGGGATTTATCGCGAAAGACGGGGGACTCGGGTGCGGGGAGAATCGACGAGCGAATTAGCAAAATTGTGGAGATAACTGGAACGAAGAAAGACATGAGGAGATGAAGACGTCGTCTAAGCCGTGGAAAGCTGCTCGCAAAGATTAAGCCGCTCCCCAAGGCGTTCTACGAAACTCGGGTATTCTTGACAGAAGGCCCAGACCAAATCCACACGAGATGCATCCATTACCGCCATGAAGCCGCCATGCGACGAGGCCGTAATCCGGGCGACGAATGCTGACGCCCCGTGCAAAGTGGAGGCGGGACGTTGGGTCCTCGCAGCGACAATCCTCGCATCCGGGATGGCCTTCATAGACAGCACCGTGGTCAATATAGCTTTACCGGTGCTCCAGGCAAGCCTCCACGCAACTATCGTCGGCGTGCAATGGGTCGTTGAGTCCTACGGGTTGTTCTTGGCAGCGCTGATTCTCGTTGGTGGCTCCCTCGGCGATCTGCTTGGCCGCCGCCGGATGTTCCTATTTGGCGTGGGGATTTTCGCGGCTGCTTCGATCACTTGTGGACTAAGTTCAAATATTCAGCAGTTGGTGATCGCCCGCTGTGTCCAAGGTGTGGGAGCCGCCTTTCTCGTGCCCGGGAGTCTTTCGATCATTAGCTCGTGTTTCGACGACCAAACTCGTGGGCAAGCGATCGGTACTTGGTCGGGATTTACCGCTATCACCACAGCCTTCGGACCAGTTCTCGGTGGCTGGCTGATTGGACACGCCTCCTGGCGCTGGGCATTCTTCATCAATGTTCCGGTCGCGGCCGCGGTGATCATAATTTCGATATGGCGCATCCCCGAGAGTCGTAACGCCACCGCCGAGCACGTCGATTGGCCGGGGGCTCTGGTGGCCACTGTTGGACTAGGTGGCATGGTCTACGGGTTCATAGAGTCCACAACTCTCGGTTGGG
>Ga0210404_10000266_pt1 | contig 31215 bp, 26 predicted proteins | sample IncBWH28MmetaG_FD_155455 | JGI IMG/M metagenome (GOLD analysis project Ga0210404, IMG submission 155455) | Forest soil microbial communities from Barre Woods Harvard Forest LTER site, Petersham, Massachusetts, United States - Inc-BW-H-28-M | ecosystem: Environmental > Terrestrial > Soil >... | reverse complement strand
CTGCAAATGGTGATGGACAAGGGGCAGGAGCTGGATTGGTTCGGTTCGCGGCTCATCACGTTCGGATTGGTTTTGTCCGGTATCCTGCTAACCATTTTCGTCTGGCGGCAATGGCACCATCCCCATCCCATCGTGGAGTTGAGCCTTTTGAAGAGGCGCAATCTGTCCACGGCGATGATCTCGATGGTGATGCTCGGAATGGTGCTGTACGGCATGACGGTCTTGCTGCCGGAATTTCTGGAAACCCTGATGGGTTATTCGGCTGCGCAAGCCGGGGAGTGCATGGCGCTGGGCGGATTCCTGATGATGTTTACGATGCCGATCGCCGGGGCGCTGAGCGGGAAAGTGGATCCGCGGTACTTGCTGATGTTCGGGTACGGGGCCACCTCGCTGGGTCTCTATTACGTGGCGACGCACATCAGCCTGACCATGGGATTTCCGACGGCGGCGATGCTGCGGACCTATCAGGTGGCCGGGCTTGCGTTCATCTTCATTCCGTCAAACGTGTTGTGCTATGCGGGCATCCCGCGGCAGAAGAGCAATCAAGTGGCGAGCATGATGAATTTCGTGCGCAACATCGGCGGAAGCATCGGGATCGCGGTGGTGAGCACGCTGGTGACGCGTGCCGCGCAGCGGCGCCAGGTCTATCTCTCCGCGAACATGAACAACGGCAATCCGCGGTTCCGCGACATGGCGGGAGGCATGGCGGCGACGCTGCACAGCCAGGGAATGAGCGCGGCGGACGCGATGCATCAGGTGTACGCGCGGTTGGACATGATGATGCAGCAGCAGGCTGCGGCGCTGGGATACCGCGACGTGATTGCCTTGCTGGCAGTTGTGGTGGCGTGCCTGATGCCGCTGGCATTCGTGATGCAGAAACCGGCAGCGGTGGTGCGCGATGCGCCGCCGCACTAAGCCGAGGCCGGCCACCGGTCGGCGGAGAAAATCCGCGAGATAAATCATCTTCATCGGATTGGCTGTGCCAGAAGCTCGCACCTTTTATCGGTGATCGTCTCGCACTACTTGAATCGCAAATTCTGCTGATCGGCGGGGTAGATGATTTGGGTGCCGCAGACGCGGGCGAAGGGCGTTCGCACGTGTTCTTTTGGTTTTGCGGGGCCGATGATTTCGAGGACGCGAATGCCGCGGACGCTCAGCGCGTCGGCGACGAGGGAGCGGTGGCAGCGCCAGGGGACGGCTTCGGCGCACATCAGGGCGGTGGGGCGTTGTTTGGCGAGACCGATGGCGCAAGCCAGCGCTGCGGCGAATTCTTCGGTTTGCATGTAGTCGGCGTAGCCGCGGAAGCTGTCGTTGCGCCAGCCTGTGTTGATCGAGTCCTGGCGCGGGTGGCGCAAGCCTCCGAGGTCTTTCATGTGGACATAACATATGGGGGCGTCACGCATCGATGCGGCCAGCGCTTCGGACTCGAACTGCGGATTGCGGCGAGATTTCGGGATGGTGCGGATGTCGATGAGTTGCTTGACCCCATGGGCCTGAAGCAGGTCGATGAAATGGTCAATGGGGTGAGTCGAGTGGCCGATGGTGAAGATAGTGAGCGGCTTCTCGGCGGCGGACATTCTGACGGATTGGATGCGGAAGGGAAGACTTTCGGATGGAGTAGTTGGCCGCGTGAAGTCGGGCGCCAGAACGGTGGCGGCGGGAATACATGCGGCGAGAGATTCGGCGCCAAGATTGGCGCTATCGCACTGACGTTCTCGTCGGAACTCAGACTCGGACTCCCTAAGAATCGCTGACGCGAGATTTCCGCTGTTCTCACGCCAAGAATGCACGAGAAGAACTTTTGCGGGGTCAAGCGCGACTGTGTCGCACCCACAGCGCTCTGTTGCGGAAGCCTCCGGCAGCGGCGCGGGTGGACCGCCGAGAAATGTGCTTCTGCGGCGAGCGCGGAATCTAGGATAATGGGGCGCGGGTGCAGGGTCGGTCTCCTCTGAGGGCTCATCGTGGAAGTCACCACACTTTTCTGGGACAACGGCGGAGTCATCCTGACCAACGGGTGGGACCGCGGGTCGCGGCAGAAGGCGGTGGAGAAATTCAAGCTAGACTGGGCGGATTTCGAGGACCGGCACGAACTGCTGCTGAACGCGTTCGAATGCGGCCAGGCGACGCTCGACGAATACGTACGGCGGACGGTTTTTTACCGCGACCGGCCATTCACGCAAGAGCAATTTAAGCAGTTTATGTTCGAGCAGTCGCAGGCGCTGCCCGAGGCGCTCGCGTTCTTGAAGAAGCTCGCGAAGACGAAGCGGCAAATACTCGCGGCACTGAACAACGAGTCGCTCGAGATCAACGACTACCGGATCAAGACGTTTGGACTGAGGGATTGCTTCGGCGCGTTTTTCAGCTCGTGTTATCTGGGTGTGCGCAAACCGGACCGCGGGATTTACAGCCTGGCGCTGAAGATCACGCAGCGCGATCCGGCGGAATGCGTGTTGATTGATGATCGCGGCTTGAATCTGGAATGCGCGCGCGAGATGGGGATGCATACGATTCAGTACAAGGATGTGGCGCAGTTGCGCGGGGAATTGGAGAAATTGGGAGTGACCGCGGATTGAGGAGAAAAACTCACGCCCGCCGCGGGAACGCGGCGGGGTTTGGCATGACCACGGTTTATTTCGATTACGGGAAGATCAAGGTTGCAAGGAGGCGATCGCGATGGAACTGGGAATGATCGGGCTGGGGAAGATGGGCGGGTTCATGGTGGAACGGCTGGTGAAGGGCGGGCATCGCGTCGTGGGGCTGGACCGGGATGCGGCAGCGGTGAGCCGCGTGGTCGAGAAAGGCGCAGCGGGCGCGAACACCCTGGAAAAGCTGATCGCGCAACTGAAGACGCCGCGGGCGATCTGGCTGATGGTGCCGGCAGGAGCGCCGGTGGACCAGACAATCGACCAGCTGGTGCCGCATCTGGCGCCGGGCGACACGATCATCGACGGCGGGAATTCGTATTATCGCGACTCGATGCGGCGGGCGGCGGCGCTGGCGCCGAAGAAAATCAATTTTGTCGACTCCGGGACGAGCGGCGGAGTCTGGGGGCTGACCGAGGGCTACAGCCTGATGATCGGCGGAGAAGCGGGCGTGGTAAAGCAGCTGGCGCCGGTTTTTGAGACGCTGGCTCCGGGTAAAGACAAAGGATGGGGACGGGTCGGACCGGCGGGGGCGGGGCATTTCGTGAAGATGGTCCACAATGGGATTGAGTACGGAATCATGCAGGCCTACGCCGAGGGGCTCGATCTTTTCCGGCACAAGAAGGAATTCGGGCTGGACCTGCTGCAGATTACGAAGATCTGGCAGTACGGTAGCGTGGTGCGGTCGTGGCTGCTCGATTTGACGGTCGATGCGCTGACGAAAAATCCGACCCTGGACGGAATTGGCGCGTATGTGACGGATTCGGGCGAGGGGCGCTGGACGGCGATCGAGGGGATTGAGCAGGGCGTGCCGCTGCCGGTGTTGGGCGGGGCGCTGGATGCGAGATTCCGTTCGCAGGACCCCGAGCCGTTCGCCAACAAGGTGCTGGCGATCATGCGCAACGAATTTGGCGGGCACGCGGTGAAGACGACGTCGAAGTAAACCGAACGACATCCAAAAGGCTTGCTTCGGACCTTTCTGTTATGGACATGGACGCACGTATTTTCGCCGATCTTGATGCTTTGAGCCGAGGCGCGCTGGAGGAATTGCTGCGTGTGATGCGCGAGGCGATCCAGTCGCGCGGGCGGTTTGCGGTTGCGCTGGCGGGCGGGCACACCCCGGCGAAGATGTATGCGTTGTGGGCGGAGGCGGGGAAACACGGCGTGAGCACGCCATGGGACAAGGTGCATTTGTTCTGGGGCGACGAGCGGTACGTGCCGGCGGATTCGCCGCTTTCGAATTACCGCATGACGCGCGAAGCGCTGATCGAGCACGTGCCGATTCCCGCGGCGAACGTGCATCCGATGCGCGGTCCGGATGCCTATCGGACGCAGGAGGTAGCGGCCGACGCTTATGAGGCCGAGCTGCGGAAGTTTTTCGGTGCGGCGGCGCCAGACTTTGACCTACAGATGCTCGGGCTGGGAGTGGAGGGGCACGTCGCGTCGCTTTTTCCGGGATCGCCGGCGCTGGAAGAAGAGCAGAGGTGGGTGATGGCGGTCGAGGCTCCAGCTCAGCCGTCGCAGCGGCTGACGTTAACGCCGGCGGTGCTGAACCGCGGGCGGAATACGTTTTTCCTGGTGGCTGGCGCGAATAAGCGAGAGATTGTGGCGGCACTGCGCAGTGAGCCGGCGGGCAGGCCGAGCCGCTATCCAGCGGGTATAATACGTCCTGAGGGGCGCGCGCTGTGGTTTCTGGATCAGGCCGCCGAAGCGGCCGCCGGAGGCTGAAAAGCGGGGACTTGCCGAAACTTGGCAGCGATAGCGTGCGTCTAATTGTGTCAAGGGCTTCGTTGCCTGCAGCACCCCGGGGAAACTGTCGATTAGCGCTTCAGACGATCGGGAAGCGGCGCTGGTTGTGCGCCATTTTCGTCGATTCCCCACAGAGTCAGGGCCGGCACGCGTGGTGGTGTAGGCTTTGAATGGGCGCTGGAGGCAGCACCAGGGAAGACGGGGAACCAACCACTGATGAAAAGCAATCCTGCTCCTCGATACACACTGATGTGGACGCTGGTAACGCTTGCGGGGCTGGCCCTGCTGAGCGGCTGTACGACCAAGACCGTCCAGACGGCGCCAATGTTTGCCGCGCGAGTGACGGTGGCCAAGGCGGTGCAGAAGACCGTGCCGGTGGATTTGACGGCCATCGGGTCGGCGGACGCGTTCACGAACGTATCGATCAAGGCGCAAGTGAACGCGGTGCTGCAGGAAGTGCACATCAAGGAAGGGCAGTTCGTGAAGAAGGGCGACCTGTTGTTTACGCTGGATGCGCGGCCCTTTGACGCGGCGTTGGCGCAGGCACAGGGGACGCTGGCGCACGACCAGGCACAGGCGGAATTGAATCGCGTGGAAGCGGAACGGTACGCGGCGCTCTATAAGGCGGGCGTGACGGCAAAGGAAACGCTCGATCAGATGCAAGCGAATTTCGAAGCGGAGCAGGCGGCGGTTCGCGCCGATGAGGCGGCGGTGCAAGCGGCGCAGCTGCAGGTGGACTACTGCAAGATTTACGCGCCGACGGACGGTCGATTGGGCGCCATTCAGGTGTACCCGGGAAATATCGTGAAGCAGAACGATGTACCAGTGCTGATCGTGATCAACCAGATCACGCCGATCTTCGTGGATTTCGCGGTGCCGGAGCAGTATTTCGCGCCGATCGAGAAATTCATGGCCAAGGGCACGTTGCGGGTGGAGGCCACTCCGTACGGCGATACGGCGACGGAAATCGGGGAGCTGACGTTTGTCGACAACACGGTCGACAACACAACCGGCACGATCAAGCTGAAGGCGAAATTCGAGAACGCCGATCACCGGCTGTGGCCAGGGCAGTTTTCGACGGTGCTGCTGCGGCTGGCGCAGGATGAGAATGCGACCGTGGTTCCGTCGCAGGCGGTGCAGACGGGCGCTCGCGGAGATTTTATTTACGTGGTGAAGTCGGACATGACCGCAGAGCAGCGGCCCGTGAAAGTGGCGCGTACAATCAGTGGAGACGCAGTCATTTCGAGCGGGATCGCACCGGGCGAGACGGTGGTGACCGACGGGCAGCTGCGCTTGATTCCCGGAATGAAGGTGGACGTCGTAAGCGGCCCAGCGGGCTCTTGAGAATTTTCTGATGACCATCGCAGAACCATTCATACGACGCCCCATCATGACCACGCTGGTCATGACGGCGATTCTGCTGTTCGGATTGCTGGGATACCGCTCGCTGGCGGTGAGTGACCTGCCGAACGTCGATTTTCCAACGATTCAGATATCCGCGAGCTTGCCGGGCGCCAATCCCGATACGATGGCGGCGGCCGTGGCCACGCCGCTCGAGAAGCAGTTCTCGACGATCGCGGGCATCGATTCGATGACCTCGACCAGCACGCTGGGCGCCACGAGCATCACGCTGCAATTTGACTTGAGCCGGAACATCGATGGTGCCGCGCAGGACGTGCAGGCTGCCATCGCGCGCGTCCAGGGGCAATTGCCGCCGAACATGCCGAGCCCGCCGACGTTTCAGAAGGTGAATCCGGCGGACCAGCCCGTGTTTTTCATGGCGCTGAGCTCGCATACGTTGCCGCTGTACACAGTGGACCAATACGCCGAGACGCTGCTGGGACAGCGGATCTCGATGGTGAAGGGCGTAGCGCAGGTGCAGGTGTTCGGCGCGCAGAAGTACGCGGTGCGGATCGATCTGGACCCTCAAGCGCTGGCGGCCCGGCAGATTGGAATCGACGAAGTCAGCGCGGCCGTGCAGAACTCGAACGTGAATCTACCGACGGGTACGCTGTACGGGGCGCATCAAGCGTTTGCGGTGCAGGCGAACGGCCAGTTGACGCGGGCTTCGCTGTACCGGCCGCTGATCGTGGCGTACCGCAACGGCAATCCGGTGCGGCTGGATGAGCTAGGGAATGTGCTCGACAGCGTGCAGAGCAGCAAGATTTCGAATTATTACAACGACGAGCACGCCGTGATCCTGGCGATCCAGCGGCAGCCGGGAACGAACACGGTGGAAGTTGTGAACGGCGTGCGCAAAATTCTGCCGCAGTTCCAGGCGATCCTGCCACCTTCGGTGCAGATGACGGAGATTTACGACCGCTCCGCGTTGATCCAGGAATCCGTTGCCGATGTTAAATTCACGTTGTTTCTGGCGGTCTGCTTGGTCGTCCTGGTCATTTTTATTTTCCTGCGCAATCTCTCGGCCACGGTGATTCCCAGCATCGCCCTGCCGATGTCGATCGTGGGCACCTTTGCCGCGATGTACCTGCTGAATTACACGGTGGACAACCTGTCGCTGATGGCGCTGACCCTTTCGGTGGGGTTCGTGGTCGACGACGCGATCGTGATGCTGGAAAACATCGTACGCCACATGGAGATGGGCGAAGGAGTGATGGAAGCGGCGCTGAAGGGATCCAAGGAGATCGGGTTCACGATCGTTTCGATGACGCTGTCGCTTGCGGCCGTGTTCATTCCGGTGCTCTTCATGGGCGGAATCATTGGGCGGCTGCTGCACGAGTTTTCGGTCGTGATCATGATGGCGGTGCTGGTGTCCGGCTTCGTGTCGCTGACCCTCACGCCGATGCTGTGCAGCCGGTTCATCAAGCCGCAACACGACCAGAAGCACAGCAAGATTTACATGTCGCTCGAACACTTCTTCGAGCGGCTGTTGCGGAGCTACGACGTCTCGCTGCAATGGGCGTTGCGGCACCGCGTGTTCGTAATGATGACGTCGTTCATCATCCTGGCGATCACGGCGTGGGAATTCTACGTCATCCCGTACGGGTTTTTGCCGGAGGTGGACGCCAGCAGCATGAATGGCTACACCCTGGCGGCGCAGGGAACGTCTTTCGACGAGATGAAGGTGAAACAGCTGGAGATCAATCAGATCCTGATGGCCGATCCGAACAAGAAAGGATTTTTCTCCAGCCTCGGAACAGTCGGCGGCAGCGCCAATTCGGGATTCATCTTCATGCACTTGCTGCCGCCGGAGCAGCGCCCGAAAGTTCCGAGCCCGGCGATGGCGGCGCTTCAACGCAAATATAAAGACACGCCGGTGGTCGGAAGCACATTGCGCGCACTTTCGCCGCTGTTCTGGCACCATCCGAGCGTCAATGAAGTGATTCAGGAGCTGCGCGTGAAGTTCACGGCGATTCCCGGAATCTCGGTTTATCTGCGGAACCCGCCGCCGATTCAAATCGGCGGGCAGGTGACGAACAGTCCGTATCAATTCACGCTGCAAAGTCCGGATACGGATGAGTTGTACCGCGTAGCTACCGATTTCGAACTGAAAATGGAGACGCTCCCTGTACTGCAGGACGTGACCAGCGATCTACAGATCAAGAATCCGCAGGTCAACGTCAATATCGACCGCGATAAGGCCTCCGCGCTCGGAGTAACCGCGTCGCAGGTGGAAGACGCGCTCTACACCGCGTACGGCGAACGGCAGATTTCGACGATCTACGCACCGAACGATGAATTCTGGGTGATTATGGAGCTGGAGGACCGGTATCAGAAGGATCCTTCGGCGCTCTCGTTATTGTATGTGCGTTCGAGCACCGGAACGCTCGTTCCGCTGAATGCCGTCGCTTCGCTGACGACAGGTTTGGGTCCGCTCAGCGTGAATCACCTGGGCCAGCTGCCCGCGGTCACCGTTTCATTCAACTTGAAACCTGGAAAAGAGATTGGCGAGGCCGTGAGCGAGGTGAACGAACTCGCGCGATCGCTTCCGGCGTCGATCAGCACGCAGTTTCAGGGCAACGCGCAGGCATTTGCGGCTTCGGTGTCCGGTCTCGGTATTCTTCTGTTGATCGCGATCCTGGTGATTTATCTGGTCCTGGGAATTCTGTACGAAAGCTTCATTCATCCGCTGACGATTCTTTCCGGTTTGCCATCGGCGGCGTTCGGCGCCTTGCTGTCGCTGCGCCTGTTCGGAATGGGTCTGGATCTCTACGGATTTGTCGGCGTGATCATGCTGATCGGGATCGTGAAGAAAAACGCGATCATGATGGTGGACTTCGCCATTGCGCGGGAGCGCGAAGGGAACACGACGGCGGGCGAGGCAGTTTATCAAGGATGTCTGGTGCGCTTCCGCCCGATCATGATGACTACGATGGCCGCGCTGATGGGAACGCTGCCCATCGCAGTGGGCAGCGGCTCGGGCGCGGATTCTCGCCGGCCGCTGGGAATCGCCGTGTGCGGCGGATTGATTTTTTCGCAGCTGGTGACCCTTTACCTGACTCCCGTGTTTTACACCTACATGGACACGTTCCAAAGCTGGCTGGAGCGGCATTTTGGAAGAATCGCCGGCGTCAGCAAGCCGCATCTTGCCGGCGGACCTGCTTCGGCAGACTGAAACTCGTCGCGCCCGTGGAGCGAAGGCTTTCGCTTGTACCTCGGGCCAGCGAATACGCCCTGTCTCTGTCCTGTATCCCCGTACCATTGACCGCGCGAAACCTCCTGCCTAGCATCGACTTGCGTGAGTGAGCGCGACTTTTCGAAATGCCGGAGGCCGCAACTCCGGTATTTCGCCAAATCCCCGCAGGAGATTTAACGAGTATGCCTCTAGCCCAAGACATACCTCGAGACATGAGGAGCCGAAGCAATCGCCGCGGCCCGCGCATGAATTCGCGCGTACCGGTGACGATCGAGTGGAGAAACAACGGAGGCCCGCTGCGATTCGAAGCGGGTTTCACCCGGGTGGTCAATAACTACGGATGTCTGCTGGTAAGCCCGCGGGAAATCGGGCTTCGCGAACGAGTGAAAGTGACGAACCTGGCCACGCGAGAGACGGCACATGGAGTGGTCGTGTGGAAGGGAACGGAACGGTCCGACGGCTGGGACGTGGGCGTGGAGTTGCTCGCAGCCGATCTCAATTTCTGGGGGGTTGACCTTTGAAAATCACCTCGTTGAACGTAACCGGACGAAAATCGCCCGGGCCTGCGCCAAAGCCAACAATCAGAACAGCAACTCCAACCGCACCGACTGCAATCCCCATTGCAACCGCGACACCCGTAAAAGCCGCCATTGCCAGCGCCGAACGCCGGCGAAACCAGCGCGTGCTGCTGCGCATCCGCGCGAGCATTCATGTCGCCCTCCAGGGTAAGAACGCGGTGCTGGATGCCGCAACGCTGAGCGTGACTCCGCAAGGAGCGGTGGTGGTGATGAAGCAGAACCTGCCTGCCGAAACTCATCTGGTGCTGGAGCACAGGGGGACCGGGCAGCGGGTGGATTGCAAGGTTGCTCGCCCGCCGCGGGAAACATCCGAAGGGTTTCACACTCCGATCGAATTCAGCACGCCAGCGCCCGGATTCTGGAAGATTAACTTTCCGCCTTCCGACGCGTGTCAGGAAGACTCCTAGTCCGCTGACGGCTTCGACGAACCCGACATTCGAATTGCTGACCGGCTGGCTGGCCAGTGACATCCCCGGAGAACCGCGCTAGAGGCGCGAGCGGATTTGGCGCCAGGGTCGAGGGGTTCGAACCGGTGATGGCCATGCGCAACTGGGCGAACCGAGCCGCGGCCTTCTGTATCCGCCCCTACTTGCTGCCGTTGTGCGCCTGTACCGTAAAAGTGGTCTTGGCGGTGGCCGTGTTGTTGTAGTCGTCGGCGACTTGCACGGCCAACGTATGTTCGCCGGGAGGAAGCCCGGGGAGCTGAAGGAAATAGCTCTCCTTGGGCGCGTCGGAAAGAGCATCGGCGGGGAAGATGAGCTGCCATTCCCCGGCGTCGATGCTGTATTCGGCGCGCGCAACCGCGCCCAACGCGGCGACGGCGTCGAACGAAGCCTTGGTATTCAGCAAGCCCGAGCCGGCGCGCAGGTTTTCGATACGCGGCGGAGTATTCGCCACGACCCAGCGGTCGGATTCGCGGGTGCCCCAAAGCGCCTGGTCAGAGGGATTGGAGGGCGAATCCGACGCGACGATCTTCAGGTAGTAGGCTCCATCGGGCATCGAAGCGGTGCCCCACGAATAATAGTGCTGCGTGAGCTTGTCCTTCAGCACGTGCCATTCCTTTTCCGATTCGCCGCGAAAGTAAATGGTGAAGATGAGGTCGTCGTCGTTATCGTCGTGGGCGCTCCAGAGCACGCTTTGGTAGCCCTTCTCCTGAAACCCCTGCGGAGGGGGCTCGTTCTTCGGCATGGCGCCTGAATTATCGGCGCCCTGCATTTGCATGGGGGAATTCGCTCCGAGGACGCGCGGAAATTTCAGCTGGGCCGGCGTGGCGCTGCCCGCACCCGCCGGCGGCATGGGGAATCCGATGGCGCGGACGCCCGGCTCTTGCATGGCCACGTCATCCACCAGGGGCGCGACGTTTTTCGGCTGATAGGCGAGGCTGACCCAGGAAATGTCCGGCGCGAGTCCCTGGTCGCTATCGAGGAAGACGACTTTCCACTGCACGAACCGCGCTGACGGGCAGTTGATGGATTCGCCGGAGGCGTTCTTATAGGGGCCGGCCCAGGGGCTCCAGTTGTCTTCCGGCGTGGACGTGTTGCCCGAACGGACGTAGAACGCCACTTTGCCATCGGTCGCGCCGTTGTTGCCCCACCAGGTCAATCGGCCCCAGCGGGGGGAGATCTTTGCGTGGAAGGCTTCGGACTCGAAGCTGCCGTTGGGCTCCGAACCGGGACCGAGCGTGAAAATCTTGCCGGGATTGGCGGTAGCGACGAACATTTTGCCGGCGGGGCCGGCCACGAGGCTGGTCACCTGCTCCGAAGCGGTGGCGGCTATGCTGGAGTAGACGTCGTCGCCTTCGAGTTCGATCACGGTGCCGTTGTCGCCGGTGCCGAGCAGGAGTTTGCCCGCGGGCGAAAGGCCCATGGAGAGGACGAGGTCGTCGCGCGAGTTCCAGAGAGTTTGGGGAGAGCCGTCCGGCGCGATGCGAACGACTTCCGCGCCGCCCGCGGTTGCGACGCTGGGGAACGGGAAGAGGATATTCGTTTGTGCGGGAGAAGGTTGGGCCTGTTGCATGACGACCGTTCCAGCGGGAGTTACGGTCGTAGCCGGCGGTGGAGCGGTCGCGGCCGGCGGAATATGGGGGACGACGGGCAGGCGCGATTTGTCACCGATGGACGCGGCGTAGATATTGCCGTCAGGATCGGTCACCAGCGAGGTGACCTCGGATTTGTTCGTTTCGTAGACGACGAAAGACGCGCCGGCTTCGGGCGCCGCCTTGGAGGTCTTGCGAGCGATTTCGACACGGACGATGAGGCCGTCCGGCTCGGTGCCGATCAGGAGATTGCCTTTGGAGTCGAACGCTAGCGAACGCGCGTGCCGCTCCCGGCTCTGATAGAAAAGCTGACCCTTGCCGTCCGGCGTGACCACGAAGACCTGGCCAGCATCGCCGGTGGCCACGAACAGCGCGCCTTGCGAATCGACGGCCAGCGCCCAGATGTATTTTGTTTTGGGCTCGAAGAACACGCTTTTCTTGCCGTCTGGCGTAACCTGATACACCCTGCCGTCGGGCGAAGTGCCGACGAAGAGATTGTCCGCGGCATCGAAAGCGATGGCCTGCGCGGCCAGCTCGGAGGATTCAAAGACGGTGGCGGGCTTGCCCGCGTCGTCGAAGCGCAGGACTTTCGCGTCGGAACCGCCTGCGGCGTAGAGTTGGCCTTTCGAATTCAGACGCATGGCCCACACATAGGCCAGGTTCGGATCGGCGAAGGAGCCGAATTTGGGAGCGGGGCGAAGCTTGCCGTCGCTGCGCACGGAGACGCCCTTGGGAGTGCCCTTCTGGAATTCGGCGAAATCGGTTTGCCGCCAGTAGCGCGTGTGTTCGGCCTGAGCCGCCAGCGGCAACAGCACCGCGAGCGGCAGCAAGCACACGATATTCTTTCGCCGAATCATCAACGGAAGCTCCTTGGGGGGCGGGGACTCACTTCACGGTAAGCGTCAACATGTGCTGGCCAGCGATCACCTGATGCATTTCAACCGACCACTCGCCGGCCGTCGATTGAAACAGCAACCGCGCGTTCCCTGAATTCTGCCGCTGGTCGAGAACGTTGATCGCGGAGATGGGGACGTTCGGGAGCTCCTTGTCCTCGACGAGCATGGTGGGAGTGGCCTGGAGCAACGTGGCGTAGACGCGGTCGTTGTGGCGCTCGCGGTTGGTCAACTGAATCAGCTCTTCGAGGCCCGGAAGCTGTCCCTGCGAAGTGGCGGCGAGAGACTGCACGTTGCGATTCAGAAAATCGGCGCCGCTCACAACGAGCTGCAGCGAGCCGCGCGTGGCCTGCGCCGGAATCGTGACCGGGATCGCCTGAATGAACGGCGCGCCCCGATAGGGCCGCAGCAGAACCTTCACGCTGAGCGATTCTCCCGGACGAACTTCGCTGTGGTCGACCCAGGCGTTGTCGATGGTGGCCCAGCGCTTTTCGGTGAGCGACTTCACGCGCAGATCGATGTGATCGATTTGCGGCAGCTCGTACGGGTTCGAATAGATCCGCGCGAAATCCGACATGACTTCCGTGGCGACATAGAAGGCCGCGGGCGTGGTCTGGTCGGTGGGCGCGAACAGGTCCTCGAGCTGCACGGGTGTATGGCCCTTCAGGGTGATCGCGCCGTCCATCTGCAGCGTGGTGCCTTCGCCGTATGCGGGACTGCCGACGATGCCGTTGTAGGCGGCGGTCGCGACCAGAGTGGGAGTCAGCTGCGGGCTTTCGATGACCTGGAAATGATATTTCTTTTGCTCCGTCGGCGTGTCGAGGGTCAGGTCGAGCGGAATCATCGCGGGTCCGGCGCCCAGCGTGCCCATGACGGCTGTCTGGCGGTCCTGGGTGAGTGTGCCGATGGTGCCGCCGGTGCTGATGATCTTCGTCGAATTCGCGGCGGAAGAAAGCGTCATGATCACGTGGGCGCGCGACATCGGCATTTGCACGGATCCGAAACCGAACAGCGGGTGGCCACAGGCGAGGATGCGGTCGCCGGTAACAGCGGTGACCGTGCAGCCGGAGCTGATGGATAGGTCGCCTTCAATCAGGTCGATGCCAACCATGTCGCCGGGCTGGAGTTTTCGATCATCGGGCGAGGCCGGCGCGCTGCCTCCGGCCATCGCTGTCATTCCCCAGGCCGAAAAATCCTTGCCGAAGCGCGCGAGGGTTTCCGGAAACAGGCCGGAGGTGACCAGCGGCGTTTCGATGGGGACGAGGAATTGACCGGCGCCAACCGACGCGCGGGCCGCGAATTCGCCGGGCACATCGACGCGAGCGGGCATCGCGGCGCTTTCCGTGGTGGGAGCGGCCGGCGACTTCTCGATCTCAAGCATGTCCTCGATGGGTGTGACGCCGCCGATCGCCTCGCGGGTGAAGGTGCCGAGCTTCAGCGCCAGCGCTCCCGCGAGCTTGCCGTCGAAATAGACCGGGCTGCCGCTCATGCCGGCGACGACACCCGACTGCTGCACTCTGTCGCCGAGCAGCCGCACCAGGATGACGTCGAGCTTCGGGCCGACGGCGTTGTGAAGCACGCCAATCACTTCGAGATCGATTTTTTCGACCTGGTCACCTTCAAAGATCGTATAAACCACGCCCTTCATGCCGGGCTTGATATCGCTGAGCGGAAACGTGGCGGCGGAGACCGGAGGGGTATCGGCGGCGCGCGCGGGCCGCACGCCGGCCAGTGCAAACACCACCAGCAGCGTCAAACCGATCCCACGCCAGGGCTGAGCCATCAGGTCCCTATGATACGCGCCGGGAAAGCGGTAGGCAAACCGTCGACGCGGACGGCGGTCATTCGTCAGATTTGCGGTCATTGTGGCTCGACTTGTTCAGAGGGACTTCGAAGAACATCAGGGGCTTGTTCGCCGGGACGGCCGTAACATCGGGAACGTACAGGCTCGCGTCGGCAGCCAGGGAAAGATCGCGATCGAGGTCGAAAAAAAGGTAGCCGTGGATCGTCGCCATGGGAGGCACGACATCGGCATCGAGCGCCAGCGGACCGATCGTTTCCAACATTTTGTCGGTTTTTTTGTCGGTGATCGAGCCGATCCCCACCGGGAAGCGCCGCGATTGGGGAGCCGGCGGCCCATTGGGGTGCGCGACGACCGATGATACTTCCTTGGCCGAAAGCCAGTCGATGTCCTGGTGCTTGCCGTTCGGGAAGTTGACGGAAAGCTGGATGGTGCTGATATCGACGCGGATGGGCTGCAAGGTTTCGTTATGAAGGAAAACCTCGACCGGCAGGATGCCAACCTGCAGCGGACTTGCTTTGCCGAAGATTTCTTTCGCGCGTTCCGCATCCGTGCAGGGTCTTACCGAAACGGTCATACCGTCGTGCCGATCCTGCGGGAGCGATGCGCCGGATTGGCCTGCCTGCGGTGGCGCCGAGGATTGCGCAAAGCAAACTGTGCAGGCGAGCGATGCCGTTGCCAGAAACGGGAGCAATCGAGCCAGATTTCGCTTCATCGGTTTATCCGTCTGCTTCTCCGATGCCTTGGGGGCGCGGCAAGTTGTGTGCGGGTCCGTGCCGCCACTATAGCGCGAATTTCGCGGAATTCGAATCTGTATACATTCGGAAAAGATCGCGCTCGCCAAATCACTACATTTCCCTTGACACTCGTTGGCCCGCGTGCAAACTTCCCCCGGTTGCTTCCCTCTAAATTAGGAGGAGTTCATCTCATGGCCAGCCGAAGAGAATTCTTGCAGATTGGAGTGGCAGCTCTAGCGTTGCCGATTTCCGCGCGCACTGGCGTGAAGCGGTCGGCGGGTGCGATCGCCGGAGAATCCGCGCCGGCGCCGCTCTACAAGGTAATCTACGACGAGCGCCACGCATCGAGCCGAGCGTTTGCGCGCGAGGTAGGAAGACTCGGCGCGCCGATTTACGCAATCAAGGGCGACATCACCGAGTTGTGGTTCCACGATCTGGACGCGCGCTGGACAAAGGAACCGGTCGCGATCGCGGGACTTACCGAGCACGGTCCGCTGTTTTGTCTCGAGCGCCTCTCGTGGGACCACGGCATGCGCGTCGTCTATCGCGCCGATCATACTTACCGGCCCGACGGCTACATGGAGCATGAGCTTTCGGGCTCAGAGAGAATGTTGCGCGAGGCCGTGGACCTGAGCTCGAGCGGCCCGGACTGGAGCACGCGTGCGGCGGCGCTTTTGATGCGCTGTCCGGCGAGCCGCGCGCAAGCTTCGAAACTGACAGTGGTTACTCCGGCGACCCCGCAAACCGGAGATCCGGAACATCTTGTTTCATGGGTCATTGCCCCGGTCGGCGCGGCGCGGAAATTTTCGCGCACCTGAGTTTCCCAGGAGCATGCCATGCGGCTTCCCCCCGGCGTAACGAGCGCAGACTTTTCGGCTGCCGTTCAGGAGTTTGAAGCGGCGGTCGGCAAGGACTGGGTGTTCACGTCCGATGAAGATGTGGACCTCTATCGCGACTCCTATTCGCCTTTCTGGCACGAGGACGAAGAGCCGGTTCCTTCCGCGGCGGTCGCTCCGGACCGAGTCGAGCAGGTGCAGGCCATCGTCCGGACCGCCAATCGATACAAAATACCGCTGTGGACAATTTCGACCGGGAAAAACCTGGGTTACGGAGGCTCGGCGCCGCTGCTGGGCGGCAGCGTGGTGCTCGACCTCAAGCGCATGGACCGGATTCTCGAGGTCAACGACAAGAATCACTACGCCCTGGTTGAGCCCGGAGTCAGCTATTTCGATCTCTATCGCTACATTCAGGACAAGGGGCTGAAGGTCTGGATCGATCCGGCTGATCCCGGGTGGGGCAGCCTGATCGGCAACGCGGTCGACCGCGGTGGCGGCCGTACCCCGATGCGGGACCATTTCGACGCGGTCTGTGGAATGGAAGTCGTGCTTCCCAGCGGCGAGGTGATGCGCACCGGGATGGGCGCCCTGCCGAATTCCAAGACCTGGCAGCAATACAAGTACGGGTTCGGCCCGTACGTGACGCCGATTTTTTCGCAGTCGAGTCTCGGCATTGTCACGAAGATGGGCATCTGGCTGTTTCCCGAGCCGGAAGCGTATCTCACCGGCGCGGTCATGGTTCCCAAGCGCGACGATTTGATTCCGCTGATCGCCGGCATGGCGTATTTGATGAATTCCAGCATTGTGATGGGAACCACGAGCGTGAGCAGCCCGCTGAATTTCCTGCGTCCGGACGGGGAACTGACGGCGCTGCGCGCCAAGCCCGGGGGGCCTTCGACCGAGGACCTCGAGCAGTACCTACGCGCGCACAACATGGGCTACTGGAGCGTCGAACTGCCGTTCTACGGTCCGGAGAAAGTGGTTCAGGCGCAGTGGGAATTCGCGAAGCAGAAACTTTCGACGATCGACGGCGTCACGTTTCGGGACGGCAAGCTGCATCGATTTCCAATCGATCCCTCGGAAGTCCCGAACTTCCAGAATTCCGTCGCGGTGGGCATACCGAGCCTTTCGGTGTTTGGCGTCGGCGGCGGTCGCAGCTCCGGTCACGTCTGGTTTTCACCCATCGTCCCGATGACGGGCGAAGCGGTGCTGGAAGCGCACCAGGTTTTCACGAATGCCTACCGCGAATTCGGGATGTCGACCGGACCGATGTTCTTTCTCGGCCCCGCGTCGAACTACCCGCGCTGCTTTCTGATTCTTTTCGGTTTTCCGATCGAGCACGACGTTGCGATGAACAAACAGAACCGCGAGAACTTCAAGCGAGTGATCCGCATGGCGGCCGAGCACGGATGGGGCGAGTACCGCACGCACACGGCATTCATGGAAACCGTGATGGACACTTATTCGTTCAACAATCACGTGCTGCGGCGCTTTCACGAAACGGTCAAAGACGCCGTCGATCCCAACGGGATTCTGTCGCCGGGAAAATGCGGCATCTGGCCAAAACGGATGAGAAAGGCAACGGCATGAAAAACGCGAGGATGGGATTGCTGGTGGCGCTTGGTCTGGCGCTGGCGAGCACGGCATTCGCGGCGCCCGATCAGGAGCAGATCGAGCGCGGACACAAGGTTTACGACAAATGGTGCTTTCCGTGCCACGGCACCGGCGTGGGCAAGCCCGGTACCGATTCGCTGGCGGCTCGAGGGCAGAAGCCGGCGGTGCTCGAGGAACGCACCGACCTAAACGCTCCGATGATCAAGCAGTTCGTCCGGCACGGAGTCCTGTTTATGCCGGTCTTTCGTAAGACCGAAATCAGCGATGCGGAACTGGATGCCATCGCGGCGTATTTGACGAGGAATAACAAGCCTTAGGCATGCAATCGCGCGCTCGGCGTGGAACCGCGCGACGGGTGGCCATTCGGACAGGAATGAGGAGCATGCAATGAGAGTCCCTCCGGGAGTCAATGCGAGCGATTTCGCCGCGGCGATCCAGCAGCTGGAAGACGCTGTCGGCAAGGAATGGGTTTTTACCAGCGATGAGGACGTCGCCCTGTACCGCGACGCCTATTCGCCGTTTATGGGGGAGCCCGAGGAGAGGCTGGCTTCCGCGGCGGTCGCTCCGGAGACGGTCGAGCAGGTTCAGAGCGTCGTCCGCATCGCCAATCAATACAAGATTCCCATCTACCCGGTTTCGACCGGAAAGAACCTCGGGTACGGCGGTTCGGCGCCGGTGCTTTCCGGCAGCGTGGTGCTCGACCTGAAGCGCATGAACCGAATCATCGAGGTTAACGAGCGCAACGCGTACGCACTGGTTGAGCCGGGCGTCAGCTACTTCGACCTCTACCGGTACATTCAGGAAAAGGGACTGAAACTGTGGGTCGACGTTCCCGATCCCGGATGGGGCAGTCCGGTCGGTAATTCGCTTGACCGCGGCGGCGGCTACCTGATGCCGCAGTACCGCAACCACTTCGATTCGCATTGCGGGATGGAAGTGGTGCTCGCGAACGGCGAGATTATGCGCACGGGCATGGGCGCGCTGCCGAATTCCGAGACCTGGCAGGAATACAAGTCCGGATTCGGCCCGTGGGTGGATGGGATGTTCTCGCAATCGAATTTCGGCGTGGTGACGAAAATGGGGTTCTGGCTGATGCCCGAACCGGATTCATATCTTTCCGGCACCGTGATCGTGCCGCGCCACGACGACCTGATCCCGCTGGTCCGCATTTTGAATTACCTGGAAAACACGCGCGTCTCGAACGGGATGCCGGATCTGGCCAGTCCGCTGCTCGGGATTCCCATGCTATCGGAATTTGCCGCGCGGTTTGACCAGGGCACGACGCCGTTCGACCGCCCGCAGGACCCGGAACTGGCGCAACGGATCGCGAAAAGCGGTGGGTTGGCTTCGCCCGATCTCGATGAGTACGCGGTGCGCAAGGGCATTGGCTACTGGAGCGCCAAACTGAGCTTCTACGGCGCAGCCAAAGCGAACGCCGCGAACTGGGCGTTCGCCAAGGAGAAATACGCCGAAATTCCGGGTGTGAAGTTTGAAGAGGGAGAGAATTATAAGCTGCCGCTGACGCCCCAGCAGCGCGAAAAAGTGCACAAGCCTCAATTCGGCATTCCCAGCCTGGCGATGTTCTCGATCGGCGCGCGTTCGGCGATGAATCCGGCGCCCTCCAACGGTCACATGTGGTTTTCGCCAATCATCCCGCGCACCGGCGAGGCGATTTTTGAGGCGAACAAAGTGTTCGCGGCGGCGGCGGGGGAATTTGGCCTGCCATTCCTTAACTTCAATCTGCCGTCATGCTATTGGGAGCGCGCCTTCATTTTTATCTTCGCGTTTCCAGTGACGCGCGATGTCGAAACCAACAAGAAGAATCGCGTCGCATTCCAGAAACTGATCCAGGTCGCGGCCGAGCACGGCTGGGGCGAGTACCGAACGCCGCCGGCCTTTCAGGACGCGATCATGAACACCTATTCGTATAACAACCACTCGCTGCTGCGTTTCCATGAAACGGTCAAAGACGCCGTCGATCCCAACGGAATTCTTTCCGCGGGGCGATACGGGATCTGGCCGAAGCATATCCGGGAGACCAAGTCATGAAAAAGACCCCAGCTCTCTTGATCCTCGCGCTCGCGATTCTACTCGCGGCCAAGCCCTTGCCGGCGCAAGACGGTGTGTCGCGATCGCACGCCTGGACGACGGCCACGGTGAAAGGCGAGGGCCAGCCGCGCGGATATGTGCAGTATCAGAATTACTGCTCGATGTGCCACGGCGAAGGAGGCGGTAAGCCGGGCACGCTGGCGCTGCAGGCGAAATACAAAGGCGCGGTGCCGGCGCTGCTCGAGAAGCGCACGGATCTGACGCCGCAGCTCATCAAGACCTACGTGCGCAACGGTATTTCGGTGATGCCCATTTTCCGCAAGACAGAAATCAGCGACGCGGATCTGGACGCGATTTGCGCCTATCTGACGCGCAACAACAAGCAGTAGCAACGCGATCAACCGCAAGCGGGAGCGTAGAATGAGAGTTCCGCCCGGCGTCAGCCCCGGCGATTTCGCCGACGCTGTCAAGCAATTCGAAACAGCCATCGGCACCGAGTGGGTGTTCACGTCCGATGAGGACGTGGATCTCTATCGCGACTCGTATTCTCCTTTTTGGCACGAAAGCGAGGAGCCGATTCCTTCAGCGGCCATTGCTCCGGATGGCGTCGAGCAGGTGCAGGCCGTCGTCAAGATCGCGAATCATTTCAAGATTGCGCTGTGGACGATTTCGACCGGTAAAAATCTGGGTTACGGAGGCTCGGCGCCGCTGTTGGGCGGCAGCGTGGTGCTGGACCTGAAGCGCATGAATCGCGTGATCGAGGTCAACGACAAGAATCATTACGCGCTGGTCGAGCCGGGCGTCAGCTACTTCGATCTCTACAAGTATATTCACGAAAAGGGCCTCAAAGTCTGGATCGATCCGCCCGATCCCGGCTGGGGCAGCCTGGTTGGCAACGCGCTGGAGCGCGGCGGCGGCTACACGCCGATGCGCGACCATTTCGATTGCCACTGCGGCATGGAGGTCGTGCTGGCCAATGGCGACGTGGTGCGCACAGGCATGGGCGCGCTGCCGAACGCGAGAACCTGGCAGCAATACAAATACGGCTTCGGCCCTTACGTGGATGGCATTTTTTCGCAGTCGAATTTCGGTGTCGTGACCAAGATGGGATTCTGGCTTTTTCCGGAGCCCGAGGCCTATCTCACGGGCATCGTCAACGTGCCGAAGCATGACGACCTGCACGCCCTGGTGGAAGTGTTCGCAAACCTGATCGATTCAAACATCGTGCAGGCGACGACCACCGTGGTCAGCCCGCTGGCGTTCAGCCGCGACCCGGAACTGGTTGCGCTGCGAGTGAAGGGCTCGGTCAAAGATCTTGAGGATTACGCCGGGCAAAAGAATATACCGTACTGGAGCGTATCGCTTCCTCTCTACGGCGCGCCCAAGGTGATCGCCGCGCAGTGGGAATATGCGCGCGAAAAATTTGCCGTGATTCCCAACGTACGATTTCAGGACGGGCCGTCGTACCGTTTTCCGCTCGATGGCGACCAGTTGTCAAAGATCACCAACCCGGTCCCGTTCGGTGTGCCCAGCCTGCAGACGTTTTCGATCGGCGGCCCGCGCAGCCAGGGACATATGTGGTTTTCGCCGATTATCCCGATGACCGGCGACGCGGTGCTCGAGGCGCAGCAGGTCTTCGCGCAGGTGTACAAGGATCTTGGCGAATCCAACGGTGCATCGGCCGCGTTTCCGGTCTGGTCGTTTTTCGCGCGCGCGTTCGTGATCATCTATTTCTTCCCGATTGAGCACGACGTGGAAAAAAACCGCCGCAACCGCGAAATTTTCCGCCGCCTTGTGAAAACGTCCGCTGAGCGCGGCTGGGGCGAGTACCGCACACACACGGCTTTCATGGGTGATATTTCGGAGGCCTACTCGTTCAATGACCATGCGCTGCGCCGCCTGCACGAGACGATCAAGGACGCGCTCGATCCCCATGGCATCCTGGCGGCGGGCAAATGCGGCGTCTGGCCGAAGTCGATGCGAAAAGCGAAAGCGAATGCGTGATATGGCTGCCGTTCGAAATGGGGGCATGAGATGAAAATTCCGCCCGGAGTGAGCGCCGGCGATTTCGCCGAAGCGATAAAGCAGTTCGAGCAAGTGGTGGGCAAGGAATGGGTCTTTACCGGCGACGAGGACGTCGCCATGTATCGCGACGCCTACTCGCCTTTTTACGGCGAGGAGGATGAGCTGGTCGCATCGGCCGCCGTCGCCCCCGACAACGTGGAGCAGGTGCAGCAAATCGTCCGCATCTGCAACCAGTACAAAATTCCGCTGTACCCGGAATCGACCGGCAAGGACCTCGGCTATGGCGGCTCCGCGCCGGCGTACTCCGGCAGCGTGGTGCTCGACCTGAAGCGCATGAACCGGATTCTGGAGGTGAACGAAGACAACGCCTACGTGCTGGTCGAACCCGGTGTGAGCTATTTCGATCTCTATCGCTACATTCAGGAAAAGGGAATCAAGCTCTGGGTCGACGTTCCCGATCCTGGCTGGGGCAGCCCGATCGGAAATTCGCTCGACCGCGGCGGCGGCTACCTTACGGCGCTCTACCGGAACCATTTTGATTCGCACTGCGGCATGGAAGTTGTTCTCGCGAACGGCGAAATCCTGCGGACGGGAATGGGCGCGATGCCCGGGGCGAAGACCTGGCAACAGTACAAATCCGGCTTCGGCCCCTGGATCGACGGAATCTTTTCGCAATCGAATTACGGTGTGATCACGAAGATGGGTTTCTGGCTGCTGCCGCAGCCGGACGCCTATCTCTCCGGAACGGTGACGGTGCCGAAGCACAGCGACCTGAGCCAGATGATCGATATCCTCAATTGGATAGAAAACACGAATTGCACCACGGGCATGCCGTTCCTCGGGAGTCCGCTGCTGAGCCGCGGCGGACCGTTCGGGCCCGGCGGACCGCCTCCGGACGCCGAACTTTCCGAGCTGCTGGCCAAGCCCGTGGAAGAAAATTTCGCGACGCTCGACGAATACGCGCAGCGAAAAGGGATCGGCTTTTTCAGCTGTACGCTGAGCTTCTACGGCGCGGCCGCCGCTAACGCTGCGAACTGGGAGTTCGCTAGAGAAAAATTCTCCGCGATTCCCGGCGCGAAATTCATCGACGGCGCAGCGTACAAGCTGCCCCTCACTCCCGACCAGCAGAATAAGGTAAACAAACCGCAATTCGGAATCCCCAGCCTGCAGATGTTTTCGATCGGCGCGCGCTCGGAATCCAATCCGAATCCCACCAACGGCCACGTCTGGTTTTCGCCCATCATTCCGCGGACGGGCGAAGCGATCTTCGAAGCCAATCGCGTGTTCACGCAGGCCGCGAGAGAACTCGACCTGCCCGTCCCGCTCTTCAGCCTTCCCACCTGCTACTGGGAGCGCGGCTTCATCTATCTTTTTGGTTTTCCCATCACGCACGACATCGAAACGAACAAGAAGAATCGCGCCGCATTCAAGAAGATTGTAAAGATCGCCGCTCAACACGGCTGGGGCGAATACCGCACCGCGCCCGCCTACCAGGGCCCGGTGATGGACACCTATGCCTTCAACAACCACGCCTTGCTGCGCTTCCACGAAACGGTGAAGGACGCCGTTGATCCCAACGGAATCCTTTCCGCTGGCCGCTACGGAATCTGGCCCAAGCATTTGAGGGAGCAGAAGGCATGAGAACTCCGCCGGGCGTCAGCGCCGCCGATTTTTCCGCAGCTCTCGAACAATTCGCCGCGGCCGTCGGCGAGCAATGGGTCTTCACCAGCGACCAGGACCTCGATCTGTATCGCGACTCTTTTTCTCCCTACTGGCACGAGCAGGAAGATTCCGTGCCCTCCGCCGCCGTCGCGCCCGCCGCCGTCGAACAGGTCCAGGCGATCGTCAAAATTGCCAACCAATACAAAGTCCCGCTCTGGACGATTTCCACCGGCAAGAACCTCGCATACGGCGGCTCGGCCCCGCGTCTTTCCGGAAGCGTGATCCTCGATTTGAAGCGCATGAACAAGGTTCTCGAAGTCAGCGAGGCAAACGCCTACGCGCTGGTCGAGCCCGGCGTCAGCTACTTCGATCTTTACAAATACATCCAGGACAACAAATTGAAGGTCTGGATCGACCCGCCCGATCCGGGATGGGGAAGCCCCGTCGGCAATTCGCTTGAGCGCGGCGGCGGCCGCGGCCCGCTGCACGACCATTTCGCGACCGTTTGCGGGATGGAAGTGGTGCTACCGAACGGAGAGCTGATGCGCACCGGCATGGGCGCCATGCCGAATTCGAAAACCTGGCAGCAATACCGCTACGGTTTCGGTCCCTACGTGGACGGCATGTTCTCGCAGTCGAATTTCGGCATCGTCACGAAAATGGGCGTCTGGCTGCTGCCGGAGCCGGAAGCCTACCGCGACGGCACGGTGACGGTCCCGCGCCACGACGACCTCGTGCCGTTCGTCGAAACGCTCGCCTATCTCTACAACTCGCAAATCGTCCAGGGAACCATGGCGCTCGATAGCTCGTTGCTCACCTATCGCGTGTCAAAGGGCGGAGGAGTGGTCGATCTGCCCGGCGATATTTCCGTGGCCGAGCTCGAGCGCATCGGCCGCGAGCAGAACATTCCGTACTGGAGCGCCGAACTGCATTTCTACGGTCCGGCCAAAGTCGTCGATCTTCAGTGGGAATACACGAAAGAGAAATTCTCCGCGATTCCCGGAGCCACTTTCAAGGAAGGCCGCTTCTATCGCTTCCCCGTGGAATTAAAAGATTCCGACAACGTCTTGCGTCAGGGGCTGGGCATACCCAATCTCTCCGTCTTCGGTTTTCTCGGCAAGACCCAGGGCCACATGGATTTTTCGCCGATCGTCCCGCTGACGGGCGAGGCAGTCTTCGAAGCGCTCAAGGTGTTCGGCGACGTGTACCACGAGATGGGCGTCCCACCGCGAAATCAATTCGTCTCGCTGCCGTGGGCTTTCTTCCCGCGCGCATTCGTATTTCTTTTTGGCTTCCCGATCTTGCACGATGTCGAATTCAACAAGCGAAACCGCGAAGTCTTCCGCGGCCTCATCCAAGCCTGCGCCGAGCACGGTTGGGGCGAATACCGCACGCACATCGCCTACATGGACGATGTGGCGAACGTCTACTCCTTCAACAATCACGCGTTGTGGCGTTTTCACGAATCGATCAAGGACGCGCTCGATCCCAATGGAATCCTGTCGCCGGGAAAACAGGGTATCTGGCCGAAAAGCATGCGCAAGGCCCGCGCCTAACGAAAAATGCGCTGCTTTCTCTCTCTGGGGGCTCGGTGCCTTCTCGGTGCGCTCTGGGGCAAGTGCATGCCTTTGAATTTCCGATTCTAGTCCGATCGCGTAACCAATCAGGAGACGGCATGAAACTTCCCCCCGGCGTTAGCCGCGCTGATTTCGCCGACCAGGCTTCGCTGGCGCCGACACTCCTGACTGTGCTCCAAGGACTTCCGCTTCGTCAGGGCCAGACGCGCTCAGCCCGAAATTCACACTCCCCGCTCGGGCTATAATGCCCGTTGCCCTCTATGTACTTTTTCTATCGCCTGATGACGGCACTCGGCATGATTCTCCTCGCGCCGTACTACGCGCTGCGCGGCTGGCGGCGCGGCGAACCGACGAGCGCACGAGAGCGGTTGGGCAACGTGCCACTGGAAATCGCCGCTCGCGCTCGCCACGACCGCGCGCCGGACGGAGCCGCACTCGGCGCGATCTGGATTCACGCCGTATCGGTGGGCGAAGTGCTCGCCGCAAAACCGCTCGCCGAAGGCCTGCAGCGCCGGTTTCCGGGCCACGCAATCTTCGTTTCCACTACCACGGAAACCGGCCAGCGCCTCGCCCGCGAGCGCCTTCAGTCCGTCGACGGCGTCTTTTATTTTCCGCTCGATTGGATCGTGCCCGTTCGCCGCGCCTTCCGAGCCATTCATCCATCTCTGGTGATCGTGATGGAAACGGAAATCTGGCCGAATTTCCTGCGCGAAGCCGGTCGCATGAATATTCCTGTCATTTTCGCCAACGCCCGTATCTCGGAGAAATCCTTCGCGCGTTTCAAACGTTGGGAATCTCTAATCGGCCCTTTCTTCGAACGTACCTTGCAGGACGCTCGGCTCTTTCTTGCGCAAACTCCCGAGGACTTCTCACGTCTTCGCGCCATGGGCGCGCTCGAAGGCCGCGTTGAAGTGACCGGAAACCTGAAGTACGACACCGATTCTCCAGCCATGGGCCATTTCGGCGAATGGCTTAGGCAGCAGATCCGCGCGCAGGAGCGCTGGCCCGTATTCGTCGCCGGCAGCGTGGTAGCCGAGGAAGAAGAGGCCGTTCTCGCCGCTTACGACATTGCCCAGCGCCGCTGGCGCCACGCGCTGCTCATCCTCGCGCCGCGCAGGCCCGCTCGCTTTGAGGCCGCCGGCGTCATCGCAAGCGCTGGAGGCTGGAACGTCGTCTACCGCAGCCGGCTGAATCTTCACGCGGCGCTCGCCGAAAATGCGGACGTGCTCGTGCTCGATTCCATTGGCGAGCTCGCCGGCCTTTACGCGCTCGCCGACGCCGTCTTCGTCGGCGGCTCGCTCGTTCCCGAAGGCGGCCACAATATCCTCGAGCCGGCCTGGTTCTCGAAGCCGCCCGTTTTCGGCCCCTCCATGGAAAACTTCCGCGATATGGCAGCGCAATTTCTCGCTGCAAGGGCCGGCATCCAAGTTTCCAGTGGTCCGGAACTTGGCAAAGTCTGGGTGCAGCTCGTCGACGATAACTCCGCGCGCGAGCGCATGGGCGCAGCCGCCCGCGCGCTTTCGGAACGCAATCGCGGCGCTACAGAGCGGTCTCTGGACCGCATCGCCGACGTGGTGGATCATCTGCACTCGGAGCGCCCGGCGTGAACTGGGCGCAAACGCTCCTCTGGCCGCTCACGCTGCCTTATGGCGCTGTCGCGCATCTGCGAGCGCGCGCCTACCGCACGGGCCTGCGGCGCCAGCGTCGTCTCGATGGCGTCGTCATCAGCGTCGGCAATCTGACTACCGGCGGCACGGGCAAGACTCCGATGGTTCTGCGGCTCGCCCAGCATCTGCTCGCCGAAGGGAAATCGCTTGGCGTCCTGACGCGCGGATATCGGGGGGAAAGCGGTCCAGACGGGCCGACCAGCGATGAAGTTCGTCTGCTCCAGGCGAGGCTCGGTGAACGCGTCGCGTTCGGAGTCGGTCCCGACCGCTTTGCGCGCGGCTGCGAACTGGCCCAGCGAGGCGTCAATTGGTTCCTGCTCGATGATGGCTTCCAGCACCTGCAGCTGGCCCGTGACGTTGATATTGTACTGATCGACGCGACGAATCCCTTCGGCGGCGGCCATCTGCTGCCCGCCGGCCGGCTACGCGAGCCGCGCTCGGCTCTCGCTCGCGCGGACCTCGTCGTCATCACGCGCAGCGGCCACGCCCCGGCGATCGAAGCCGTGATTCGACACGAGTCCGACGCGCCAATTTTCTATGCCGCGCCCCACCTGGAGTCCCTTCGGGCCTTTCGCGGCGAATATCCCGGCGAAGAGTCCACCGCGTGCCACTCGCGGAAGCTGTTCGCGTTTAGCGCCATTGGCAATCCCGCGATGTTCCCGGTCGATCTGCGCGAATGGGGACTCGATCCGCTGGGTTACACAATATTTCCGGACCATCACCGCTACACCGCGCAGGACTTGAAAACCATTGCAGCCGAGGCCCGCGCCACGGGTGCGGACGCGCTGATCTGCACCGAAAAGGACATCTTCAATCTCGCCGGCGTCGCTCTGGATGACGTCGAGGTCTACTACTGCCGCATCTTTCTGCAGATCGCCAGCGAGGCCGACTTTTGGAAGGCGCTGTTGGCAATCGTGAATTCCCGCCGCAGTGCCCGAAAATAATTCCAGTTTTCTTCGTGCGCACTGAATCCGTCTGAGCTGGTTGTTCTCGGGAACGTGCGGGAAAATGTTTTTTCTTCCGCAACTGACGAATTTGCCGCCGCTGCCGCGGTGTGATACTTTTCCGCACGGCGTTGTGAACCTGCCTCGCAGCGCCACAATCTGAATGGATACGCGCGAAAGGATTCTTTACCGTGCCGCTCTGCACGAAGTGCTCGAGGAATACCGCCGCGCGAGGCGGAAAATCGTCTTCGCGCACGGCGTTTTCGACATGCTTCACGCCGGGCGCGTCCGTTATCTCGCTGCTGCCCGCGCCGCAGGCGATCAGCTTGTGGTGACCGTTCATTCCAATGCCAGCGTAAGAAAACTGAAAGGCGAAGGCGGCCGGACTACGTGATCGTTTTCGATGAAACCGACGTGAAACTGCTGCTCCGCGAATTTCAGCCGGACGTGGATGCCTGCGGGCCCGATGGCGAATCGGATTCGATCCTTGCAGGCGAGCTGGCAGCGCTCGGAGTTCGCCGCGCTGTCCTCACCGCCGAATCGTCCCACTCCACCACCGAGCTGATCGCGCGCGTCCCTCGGGGAATGAATGGCTGACCAGGCGCGGTCGCTCCAGATGAAGCAGTCGAGAAAGTTCTGGATGCGCTGGCGCGTTCGTCTCGGCTATCCCGTGGCCATCGTTTACCTGCTGGTTGCGAGACCGATCCCCGGATCGATCCTCTGCGGAGGAATCGTCGCCGCCTTCGGTCTGCTGATTCGCGCCGCGGCGGCCGGCCATCTGCGCAAGGACGAACAACTCGCGACCACCGGCCCGTACAGCGTCACGCGAAATCCGCTCTATCTGGGCAGCGCCATTCTCGCCGCGGGGTTCATCGTCGCGGGCTATTCGGTCTGGGCCGGACTGATCGTAGGACTCTATTTCGCGGTTTTTTACACGGCTGTGATCCGCAATGAAGAGGCCGATTTGGGCAAGTTATTCGGCGCCGCATTTGAGGAATACGCCGCGCGCGTACCGGTGTTTTTCCCGCGGTTTCGCGCCCGGGCGGACGAAGCGTCGACGGCAAGAACGCTGGAGAATTCCTTTTCCTGGCGGCAATACTGCCGGAATCGCGAATATCAGGCCCTGCTGGGAGCTCTGGCGGGTCTCGGAGTGGCCTGGCTACGAATGTGGGCGCGGGCTCGCTACGGGCACTGATTCGGCGGTCTATTGCAGCCGGTAAACCGCGTGCATCACGCGCTGAAATTGCGGCCGGTAGATCAGATCGAAGGCGTGCTCCTTGCCGGGAAACATTTCGAGCGCGACGCGGCGCGTTGCCGCGATCATGCCCGCGGCTTCCTCGGCGCTGAGGCCACCATCGGCGATCGTTTCGACCGTCAACTGCACCAAAATGCGCAGCCGCCGGATGCGCCGGCTCTCATCGTCAATCTGTTCCTGTGTTGGGCTCTGCTTGACGCGATCTTCGGCAGTTTCCATGGTCCCGTTGAAGCGTGCACTCCGATGATGCACGCCGCAGCGGCCTAGGGCAATAGTACTCGCGGCCAGCCTGAACTGTTAGCCATGATAACCAGGCTTGCGAGGATGTATCGCGTTGTTTCCGCTTCTCGCTGCGGCGAAACGTGTAGAATCGGGCGCAAGTTGGGGGGGATGATGAAAAAACAGCTTGCCGCAATCGCCAGGATGGTGTGTTGCCTTGGAATTTCCGTGTGTTTCGCCGGTCAATCCGCGTCTGCAAGCAACGTGGACGAAAAGGCGGTTCCCGCGTCGGCGTGCGACTACGCCTGCCTCACCGGATACCTCGATCAATATCTTGCGGCGCTGGTGGCCCACCATCCCGCTCGATTGCCGCTCGCGCCGCACGTGAAATTCACCGAGAACACGATCGCGATGAAGCTGGGCGACGCGCTGTGGGGCACGATCAGCGGCTTGGGTACCTACAAAATCTATTTCGCCGACCCGCACGCGGGCGAAGCCGGATGCGAGGTGACCATCCGCGAAAACGGTACGCCGGCGATCCTGGTGGTCCGCCTGAAAGTTGCCGCCAAGAAAATCACCGAAGTCGAGACCGTTGTCCGCCGCGGCGCCGAGCCGGCCCAGGCGCTGGAGAAAATGGGCCAGCCGAATCCGGTGTGGCTCGAGCCCCTCGCGGCTGCCGAGCGCACCCCCCGCGCGGACATGCTGAAGGACGCCAATCTGTATTTCGAAGGCATCGTGCATCTCAACGGCGATATTCCCCCGTTCGATGACACGTGCAATCGGATCCTCGACGGCATCCAGGACACCAACAACCCCTCGTACAACGAAGGCTGGGCGAACGGAAAATATAATCCGGCGGCGCTCGGCTGCCGCGACAACATGAACACGAAGATCTGGGCGTACATCAAGGCCGTCGATCCGCGGCGCTTCATGATCGTCGACGAAAAAATGGGTATCGTCTTCGGATTCTTCATGTTCAATCACCCGGGCACCGTGCTCGACGCGGATGTGCCGGGTATCGGGAAAATTCCGATGCCACCTTCGGCGAAGAGGCCGTTCAACGTCGAAGTCGCCGAGTTCTTCAAGATTCAGAACAACAAGATCCGGCAGGTCGAGGGCGTCCAGCTTGCCCTTCCCTATAAACAGCCGACGGGTTGGTAAAAACGGGTCACTCGGGCGGGAGCTGTTCGGTTCAGGTGTGTACGGGCCAGCGGCTGGCCTTCACCGTACAGGCTTAGGCGCATGCCGCCGGCTAGGGGAGCGTGAACCTGCCGCGAACGCAGCGACCGGCCACAACGTTGGAAGTTTCACCCACGCCGGCGGAGAGTGACCACCGCCTCCATGTGAAAAGTCTGCGGGAACAGATCGAACAGATGGACGCGAGAAAGCTCGTAGCCTTTGCTGACGAAGGCGGCGAGATCACGCGCGAGAGTAGGTGGATCGCAGGAAACATAGGTGAGGCGCGGCGGCGAAAGGCGCGCGAGATGCTGGACGATGCCCGGAGTTAGTCCGGCGCGCGGAGGATCGAGTACGACCAGCTCGGGCCGTTCCTTGAATTTGCCGAGCAATTGTTCGACGTCCGCGGCGCGAACTTCGACGCTGCGCCCGACGGCTGACACCCGACCCGAGGCATTGCTTTCCAGATCGCGCGCTGCCGCCGGATTCGACTCCACGGCCACAACACGGGCGAAGGGTTTGGCCAGCGCCACGGAAAAAAGGCCCACGCCGGCGAACAAATCGAGCGCCAGCTTTCCTGGTCCTGCTGTTTCGGCGACTTCGCGCACCAGTGCGTCGACCAGAAAACGATTCACTTGAAAAAACGAAAAATGGCCGACGCGATAGATCGAGCCCGCTGCCTCCGTTTCGATGTAGCCCGGGCCGTCGAGTTCCATGCGTTCGCGCGTTGGATCGTGGAACAGCAGACTTGCAAGATCCGGAAGAATGCGGCGCAAATTGTCTGCGAGTTCCTGCGCGCGCGAGGGAAATCCGGCGAAGTTCGCCGTCAGGAGCAGCGTCGAATCGTTCGAGCCGGCAAATGCCTCGATCTCGCGGAGTTCGCGAGGCAGCGCACCTTCCGTGGCGGCGGCGCGCAATGCTAGAAGCGTTTTCAGCAACAGCGGTGACAGAATCGCGCAGTCCTCCACGGCGCAGAGGGCGGATGAATTTGCCCGAACGTATCCGATGCCGGTGCCGCCTGTGCCGTTTTCACCGAGCGGGCGGACTTTCCATTGCGCGCGATTGCGATAGGCCCACGGAGGCGAGGGGTGCGCGATGATTTCGCCGGGCCAGTCGATGCGGCCGAGGCGCCGGAGCGTCTCGCGCAGGATTTCGGTTT
>Ga0210404_10000265_pt1 | contig 31282 bp, 75 predicted proteins | sample IncBWH28MmetaG_FD_155455 | JGI IMG/M metagenome (GOLD analysis project Ga0210404, IMG submission 155455) | Forest soil microbial communities from Barre Woods Harvard Forest LTER site, Petersham, Massachusetts, United States - Inc-BW-H-28-M | ecosystem: Environmental > Terrestrial > Soil >... | reverse complement strand
ACGCCAGTGAGGCGATAGCCGGGTGCATGTGCAACGAGCGCATCGTGACGGCGTATCTCGGCATCCGGCTTTACCAGCGGGACATGGACACGATGGGGGCGGGGCCTCTGGTGGCTCCTATCGCTGATTCCGGTGAGATGGTTGGCGGTCACGCTCTGCTTGCCTGGGACTATCCAAAGGGCCTTGGCGACGCTGATCTTGTGACGCTGCTCACATGGGCCGCTCGGCAACCAGTATCGTGGAAGTGGTTGCTTGAGAGGCTGGACGAGACCCACGCCATTGAGTGGCCGCAACTAGCGGCAGCCCCCGTAATCTCATGAGCGGGACCGACTTCAAGGCCGCTCTCCTTCAAGCCTTCAACGACTTTGGCGTGCCCAACGGGTGGCTGCGTGCCGCCATCGCCGCTGTGGTGTTCGGGGAGACCGGGTTCCAGCCTCGCACTGAGCAAGGCTATGCCAACACGTCGAACGACCGCATACGAATGATCTTCGGCTCCCGTGTGGTCCATCTGAGTGATGACGCTCTGAGCCATCTGAAGGCCAACGACGAGCTGTTCTTCAACTTCGTCTACAGTTCGGAGAACTTTGTCGGCCGGGAGTTGGGCAACACACAGCCGGGAGATGGCTACCTGTATCGTGGACGTGGTGGGGTCCAACTGACCGGCCGTGGCAACTACACCCACATGACCGTGCTGACCGGGCTGGATCTGGTGAACAACCCAGACCTCGCCAACGTGCCTGAGAACGCCGCCCAGATCGCCGTGGCCTATGTGCTGGACCATCCCCATACGGACTTCGAGACGGTAAAGCGGGCCGTGGGGAACGCTGTGGCAACAACTGAGGCGGCCAAGGACTCGGCCTACGCGTCGTTCGTGGCCAGCGGTGAGTGGGACGCTACGGCCTAAGTTCCGAACTTCCGCTCGGTATAGGCACGTAGCCACGCCATCGAGTTACGCGACATCGAACTTCCACACGGAACCCCAGACACACTCGGGGCCTTCCACACGGCAACTCTTGGGGGATCGTTCATACTTTGAAGACGATAATTGCCAGCACCCCATTTCAGCGCCGCTTCGGCATTAACAATTCTTGCGAAGTTACGCCGATATGGCTGTGTAGCCGGCGAACTTAACTCGACCCTGCTTCCGTCTTCTGGAAGCGCTGCGCGAACTTTCCGGGTAACTAGCCCCCTGACGGCCAACGCCCGCTTCCACATATCGTCGGTCACGATCTTGGCTCCAGATCCTCCACAATCCGGTCCCACACTTCCGGCTGCGCTGCCATGATGACATGGCCCAGCACGAACGGGATGGCCCCAGCGCCGCTTGCTGGCACGTTATCGGCCCCGTCCAGATGCGCCCCGGTTACGTTGGTGATGTTGTGGAAGTTCACGCACCGCGCACCGTAAGGACAGTGCATGCCGACAATGGCGAAGGGGTCAATGAGGAAGATCGACCTCGGCCCGTGCGCCTTCAGGGATGGCGGCGCTCCCCACGAATGGGCCACAACCACGGAGCAGTGATCCAGCGATGATGGCTCAACGCCCATGTCGTGGACCTCCACCGTGTAGCCGAGACGTTGGAGCACTGGCTCCCCAGCCGTGGGCCATGAGAACACAGGGCCGGTGAAGCCGCGCACGATGCACGCTACCTGTCCGTTGGGCGGCTGCTGGGATGGCTGTGGCATGGCTCCGCACCCGGATAGGGCGAGGAGAGTGGCTACAATGGCGAGGCGCGTCATTTGCATAGAACCGATGCCACTGCGCAGCCCAATGACAGAATGAACGGTGGCAACAGCGCGACGAGCATCCCCTCCTCGAAACTAAGTCGCCAAGCTATATGCCGCCTGCGGACATAAACGCCCCAAAATACGCCGGGTACAGCGATGGCCCAAGAAGCAACTAAGAGCAACCCGCTTATCATCCTGCTCGCCTCCACCTAGCCACCCACAGCATGGCCAAGCCAATCATCGCCACCGCCAGCGTAGAAGGCTCGGGGGTCGATACGGGCGATGGGACTGGACCCTCGACACAGGTTTTGGTCATCCAGTTCCACTGATGGCCGGGCTGGCAAGGGTGGACACTTGACGAGGATGGCGCTGTCTCTTCCGCCACAAGACCTGGGCTGACAGAGAACGCAGGCCCGAACTCGGGGACAAACGGAACTCCGAAGTTGGTCGGCGGCAGGAACTGAGACACGTCTGGCCAGTCCATATTTGGACCTAGGGCGCGCTCTACCGCTGGGACAGGCACAAGGCCACCAACCGGATGCCATGGTTGAGGCGGCATCGGAGCGGCGCCTGTCAGCCCGAGGCAGCCGATGGCCACGATGATCGGCTTGGTGCCAGCGTGCCATTTCCACCCGTGGGCCAGAACCTCGGCCTTGGTGTAGATCGCGCGCCATGAGTTCGTGACGCAATCCCAGATGACGGTCATGACTGTTCGTCCGCCGGCCACTGTTCGTCGGCGCGAGACACAATGCGCCTGAATACCTCTCCGTGTTCTCCGGCTAGAACGAGAGGCAAGTAGGCTTCTTGTGCGTGCAGTGATGTCCCATCGTGCCAGCAAGGACATTTTAGCAACCAGCATTCCTCGTGATCCGGCGCCGCATCACGATAGAGTGGCGTCCGACTATGCAGTTCCAAGCCCGCGCTGTAATGCTCGCCACCGTATTTGTGTGGCCCATCCACATGCAGATGAATGCCGCCGCGCGCACCGACAAGCTCGTACGAATAGCGCCAAGTCCCGAAGAGGAACGACACGCGAAACTGGTAGCGATATTTACGCGATAGGTCCGTTGGCAAATCAAGCATCTCATCCCCCCTTGTTAGCCGGTGACATGCCCCACAGAGCCGAGGCTGTCATAACAACGTTGAAGCCGTGCCTCGCTGCCCATGCCGTCTCATCGCCGCACGCATGGAGCGCTGTGTGGCAGTAGAGGCAGAGCGGGATCGTCCATGTGTCGCTTGCCTTTACCCCACGTCCTTTTGGATCAGGCCCGGAAAGGAGATGGTGGACCTGAACTGGCCTCCGTCCGCACCCCGGCACCACACACCGCATGCTCCCGATGAACGCCAGATGAGCCTTGGACCGGATGCGCGTGTGCTTCGGGATCGGGGTCACGTCAGGCATAGTCGTGCGCCTCTTCCAGAAGTTGCTCCACAGGCACGCCGATACAGTCGGACAGGATGCGGAAGGCGTCCGTGCAGTAGGCCGTGAACTCGTCCTGCGGCATCTCATCGAACGATGTGGACTGCGGTATCTTGATTAGGCGACCATCCATCAACCGCACTATTTCTATCCTGCCAGTCGCGACCTTCAGCGCCTGATGTAGCGCTTCTGCTGTCTCCCATTTCCCAGTGGCTTCGACGGCCGTTTGCAGCACCTTCCAGTATAGCCTGTGGTGCTGGATTGATCGGCTGCGGGCTATCTTGGCGCCTACCAAGACCCCAACCGGGAACTTGGAGTGTTGCTTCACGGCGGCTTCGTCATGTGGTTCGTAGCCAGCAGACGTGACTCGGAGGATGATCTGGTGCCGATCATATGCCATCGGTCAGCGGAGCCTCTTCATCGGCGGGAATAAAGTCCGGCGCTGGCTCTGCATCCGGGAACCGCTGCCTCATCGCCGCTTGCGCCTTCATAATTGAGCCGTAAGCCTTGGGGGCCTTGCTCATGCACATCGTCAGCGCCTCGCTGTTCTCCCACATCCATGCCTCGCCCTCAGACCGAGTAGGAGCGTCCTTCAGAGCGGCGATGAGTTTACCGCCCCAACCGATCCAGTCGGACTTTTCGTTGACCGTCAGAACGGGGATGGCGTGAGGGGCTATCTCGCCGGTCTCTGGATCGTGGGGAACGTCGATTGTTTGGACTGGAGGAAGCGGCGCAGGTTCGGGCGCAGCGTGAACCACAGCGGCGGATGCCTGCTCCATCTCATCGGTCGTATACAACCCGCTCAGTTCCTGCGGGAACGCCTTACGCAACGCGAGAGCCTCGCTGCATTTCGCCAGCATGACATCCGGCATCTGTGCCCACATACGGGTGGGCTTTCCGTCCTTCTTCTGCGCGTAGGCATCGAAGCGGGCGACGCCCCAGCATGGCTCCTTAAAGTCAGTCCGAAGAACGCCAACGCGGGAAGCAGCGGGCGGCGCTGTCTCAAGCCATACGTCACGCCAGATGCCATCAGAGCCACACCATTCCGGTCCAATCTGCCCCGCATACTTCCCACTGCGTTCAGCGATCAGCCGGAAGCCGTCAATGGAAACCTGCGTGGAACGGATGGACACCCATTGGCCATTCCGCTGTTCCCTGCGCTCAATTGAGTAGATTTGGCGCGCAAAGGGATCAAGGCCGGTTTTCTCAGCCTGGTACATGAACATGCGGAGTTCGTCGTCGGTAGCGCCCTTACAAATTGTCCGCTTCACCAGATCGATCTGATCCGGTGTAAAGTGTGGCGCGGCCGACGACGGACGCAGGGAAACGGCGTGGCTCATGACTTCTGGCTCCTAATCCTGATAGCGCCCCGAGCATCGCGCTCGGCCTCTATCCCGTGCCCGTGGGCCTTCGCCATATCGGGCGTAACCAACTCCCGGATGCTCTTGGCCGCCCGGTCGAACTGGCGCGATGCCTCTTGGTTGGCGAGCCACTGAGCGGCGGAGACGGCCCATATGTTCGAGCCCTCCATTGATACCGTCCGCACAGGGGCCACAGGTGGGGCTACAGGCGCCATGACAACGGGAGGCGTCAGAGTTTCCACGCACTCCATGAAAGCCTCTGCCCGACGCCACAACTCCATAGCGTAGGTCTCATCCCACAGCACGACCTCAACCACTGGCTTGCGGGCACCCTCAATGATGGAGAGGGCAGACCAACTGGAACAGGTGCAGATCATCTGCCACATCATCTGCGGCATGTAGCGCGTCACTACGGTCTCTCTGGGCTCAAAGCCCCCGACGTGCTTGGCATCCACAGGACCGCACTCAACATCGTCCCAGCCGTCTAGCGTGGCGGCTGCCCAATCAGCACTGGGACAGATGACGACCTCTCCGCGTCGGGTCAGCTTGCGGCCAGTGGTTCGCTCATACCAGGACAGGTTCAGTGCCTCTGTGGCTTCGCCTAGGACGACTGGCCACACGTCAGATAAGGATTGCTCGCCCGTCTCGCCAACCATCAGGCGCCATAGGTCCATGATCTTCTGCTCGTCACCCGTCATCAGGCAACTGACCCGTGAAGCTGTGAGCCGGCCATCGCGAAGCTTTAGCTGTTCGGCGGTAAGTGTCACCAAACCCTCCCGCTCGAAATGCCATCGGCCGCCACGTAGAGGCCCCAACCCACGATGGCCACGACCAGAGCGCAGAACATAAGCTGGCCCACCAGCTTGGTTCTCTCGGGCCGGAAGAACCGGCGCTGGGCCTCTCGGTCAACCTGGGCGGCGATTTGCCGGACTGTCCTGTTACTCATTGTCGTCCTCCATCAACGCTGGATCGCCACATTTAATGAAAAACTTCATGCCACCGATAAAGCCGATGGACGCCGCACAGAGAGATGAGAACAGGACCTCTCCCAACGCCCCATGGATAATGGCCGCTAGTAGTGACACGCCCCATGCGACGAGTGGTATCCCCATATCCCACCAGAAATTCCGATCTGGTCGCTTCCTCATATTATCGCTCCCCAGAATTTCCGCTTGCGTTCAGATAACAAACCATACATAAAATGAACGCAGCGGATTTGCAACAGGAAAAATGAACGCAATGCCACTCGACCCAAACGTGGCTCCGGTGATCGAGGCGCTGGGAGGCCCCTCAGAGGCGGCGGAATTTCTCGGGTGTCTCAAGTCCACCTTCTACTCGTGGAAGCGTGTGCCCCGTTGGTACCTGAAGCAAATCAGCAAAAAGACCGGGATACCAGTCAGTGAGCTGCGGCCCGGTCTGGTTCTGCCCACCAAGAGGAGAAAACCGCATGTCTGAGACTACCCCGAACGTCACCGACGAGACCAAGCGCGAGTTCTGGCGCAAGGCGTTGATGGCCAAGATCGCCCATGAGTCGGCCGTAGCCACCGCCAAGACGAAGAACGGCGAATATCGGAACATCCTAAAGGACGCCAAGAAGGCGGGGTGTGACCCTCATGCTATCGCTACGGCCCTCGCGGCGCGTTTCCAGGACGAGGACGTGCTAGTGCTCAGCCTGCGCGAGCAGTTGAAGATGCTGGACCTTGGCGGCGTTGTGCCGGGCGTTGTGGACAAGATCCTTGCCCGGATGAGTATTGAGGAACCGACCAACAACGAGCGCCACGCCATGGACATGGACCGGGCCTACGACTCTGGTGTGTTTGCTGGACGGGAAGGCCACAAGCGCGACACCAACGAGCACACAGAGGGGACTGAAGCCCATGTGAAGTGGGACAAGGGCTGGCTGGCGGGTCAGGCCGCTATTGCCTCCCAGATGGAGTTGCCCAAGCGTGGCCGTCCTCGGAAGGAACTGGCTCTGGCGGTGATCGAGGAAGCGATCCCCGACCCAGTTGAATGATGGACGCCGACTGCCGTTTTGAAGTGCCGGGCGTGCCGCGTGGCCAAGAGCGCAACCGGCACCGGATCGCTACGGCAAAGGGCGGGCGCCAGTTCGTAGCCAACTATCTGCCAAAGCAGACACGCGCTGAGCAAGCCGCTGTAAGGTTGTTTGCGCAACAGGCCATGGAGGGGCGCCCGCCGCTTGATGGACCGATTGAGTTGAGGATGACAGCATACATGCCGATCCCGGCCTCTTGGTCCCAGAAGAAGCAGGCGCAGGCTCTTGCGGGGATCATCTTTCCCACGGGGCGCCCCGACTTCGACAACCTCTGCAAGTCGATCGCAGACGGCATCAGGCAAGTCGCCATCAAAGACGATTCGCAGATTGTTAGCGCGCACGTTTGGAAGCGATATTCGGACAGGCCGAGAGCAGTGGTCGAACTTCGCCGCGTTGCACCACAACAAGTTCTTGCGCTGGCTGGTTCGTAGGGTCTTAAACTGAAAGACCCGCCTCCGGGCAAGGGAGACGGGCCTTTCCCAACAGCATCGGGGGGATGCCATGGTTTGTGCCTATCTACGTGATATCCGTCGATTCGGCAAAAATCCTTTGCCAAACGCCTTTTCTGAGGGCAAATCGCGAGTGCGTGAGGTATCCCTGTGAGCCCGGAGGGGGCTGAGCGGGTAGCTCAGATGCAAGCCATGCGCAACGACGGCATGAAGCTCAGCGAGATTGCGGCGCATTTCGGTATCAGCGCCACGCGGGTCTGGGAACTGACCGTCAATCCGAAACCGCGCCAGCGACGAGGCGATCCCATAAGGACCGTAGACGGGCTGTTTAACGGGGACTGGACCAAACCAGGGCCTGAGCTACTGGCCATCTGCCACGAGGCGCGTGACGAGATCCGTCGCAACTGGGTGGTCTCATGACAGACACCCGAGAGCCAGACATTGCAGCTATCCAAGAGGCTGTGTGCGACCATTTCGGGATCTCCACCCGAGGTCTCCTGTCCCCCAATAGACCCAATAGCCTTGCCCATCCGCGCCAAGTAGCCATGTGGCTTTGCTCGCGCCTTACAACGAAGAACCCGAAGGCGATTGGGCAACGGTTCAAGCGGGATCGCACGACGGTAATATACGCCGTGGAGGCCATCGATAGCCGCATACACAGGGCAGACCGATACGGCATCTCTGCTCTGATTCTGCTACGTCGGTTCACACAGGACGATCCAAATCAGTTGTCATTGGGGGGGTTGTGATGGGGCAGACGCTGCTGTTTTCCACGCCGAGGCTTCCTATTGATTATTCCAAGGCGGTTCCCTTTGAGCAGTTCTGGCAGCGATACCCGCGCAAGGTGGGAAAGAGAGCCGCAGAGTTGGCCTTCGCCAGAGCAATGCGCCGCACGACATTCGACCACATCATGGCCGCGCTGCGGAATTATCCGTGGCCCCCTGATCCCCAATACATCCCATACCCCACGACTTGGCTGAACCAGGGCCGCTATGATGACGAGGCTCCCGAGCACATTGACCATGTGGCGAGGATACTGGGGATATGAGCCGCCTTTACCGGCCGAGCAACGGCGACGAGGGCATGTGGTTCATGTCCAAGTGGTGCGACAGGTGCGTCAAGGATAGCGAAAGCAAACCCTGTCGCATCCTTGGGCGCACGATGGCATTCGACACGAGAGACAAGGAGTATCCTAGGGAGTGGATTGAGGACGATGATGGGCCTCGCTGCACTGCGTTCTCAGATCACGTCAAGCCACCTCTGACGATCATCCGAGACAAGCGACAGGTGCCGTTACTATGACCGAGCTACGCCCCAACCAATGGCTAGGCATGGTGGTGAAGCTCACCGCCCCCATGGACGCCGCCAAGGCCGCCACGGCGGCCCTTGAGATGGAGCCAGCCGTCTCTCTGATCCCCAGCTATAAGCTGACCCAAGAGAGCGCGATCTACACCGCATTAAAGTCCAAACGGATGCCAAACTACGGGGCCATCTGTGCGCTGACTGACGAATGGTACGAGGCCAACCGTCCCAAACCAGCCGCTCTTTTAGCAGGGCCGCCAGGCTGGTGGACGGAGGAATACAAGCAAGCGAAGCAGCGTGAGTATGTGGACGCCTGCCGCCGTGATTGGAGCCAGCCAGAGGCGGTTCGGAGCGAGGTGGCGCGGCTGATGCGCGAACACGAGGCTGGCAACAGAATGGCGTTGTGGTTCGGTCACTTGTTGGCAACGGCGGTGTCTAACCACGGCAAGGAGAACTTGGGGCTGATACCGCCCGAGTGGATGCCCCGGCAATGAGGCAATCCCTGGTCTGGGAACCGGCCAGAATCCCTGACATCAGGTGTGCGTGTGGCTCTGATCAGTGCATGACATTCGACGCCGGCGAGCCACCAGAGATCAGCGAATCCTCTGACGTGATGGTAAGCCGGGGGCGTCCGATCAGCGGGCGGTGTCTGGCGTGCTTTCTAGCGACCATTTCATCCCGGACGCTTCCGCACCAGGACGCCTAGCGCTGTTGTGGCTTCGCATCCCAAAAGTCCACCCGACATTCGATCGCCATGGGATCGTCCTTGGTGCTCGGGCACCTCAGTCTGGCAACCTTGCCCCCGCATATCGCCATACCGTTCCCGGTAACTTGGCAGGCATCGGGTGGTGGCGTGAGTGGCACACCTTGCGCGGCCGCTGATCCGACTGACAGCAACAACGCGAAGACAGCAGCAAGTGTTTTATCCATGCGACGCCTCCATCGCATTGGCTTCGGCATCAGCCTGTCTTGCCCGGTTTGTGAAGTATGCCTCCATATACGGGTAGTGCATCCGTCTCTCAGACCGCGCACAGGCGGCACGGAAGCGGAGATACAGCACGTCCACGTTGGCCGGGTGATCGGCTGTCACGTCCACATGGGAAGGCAGGAAGCCCATCTTGAGCCCGTCTTCGATGATCTGTCGGTCGATTGACGAGACGGCGTTGGCCAGTATCGCTGGCATGGTCTGGCGCTCTATGTCGGCCATGTCGGTCGCCCAGTCGGTGGTGTTATGGACGAACTTGAACTGGCTGATCATCTGAACCTTCCCTCAAAGTGTCTACTTAGATGCCACCGATGGCACTTGCGACAACGATATAGCGCACGAAATTGCCAATGAGGATTGGCGCGTCGATGCGCTTCGGCAGCGGCTTCATCTGGAAACCCCTGCTTACCAGTGCATCCAGATTGGAATCCTTCCTCATAATCTATCATGGTATCGCTTCCCATCCTCTGACGGACACGAACCAGCGCTTCGCTACGGCTAGGCAGCAAGTGTCGGCCGATCCAAGTCATAGTTTCTGCCGGAACACTGATTAGGGCTTCGTCTAGGAGGTCCATGATGCCACTAAGGCTCATATCGTCTAGGCATGACATGTCACTGAGGTCATCAATTCCCATGTCGTCTAAGAACTGGCTGGTGCCCATGGATGCCAACTGTCTTATTATCTCTTTCAAGAGAACGATTGCATCCGCAGACGGCTGCATCCACGTAACCTGCTCGTGAATATCTCTCAGATCGTGAGTAATCTCCGCAGTGCTTTTTGCCGAGGGAGATGGATCAACGGGTCTTTCTTGAACAGAGATTTCTGCTTTGGCGATGACAATAGGCACCTCGGCCCGCATCTTTCCAAAGGCTCCTTGGACAACCGATATGGGCTGACGCCTTCTGCGGGTCACCTTAGCCACTCCGCCGGCTGGTCAAGAGAGGTGTACTTAGGACTCCTAGCATAAAGGAATGCTTTGGCCTGTCTGGCGTGCTTGGCGACATCAAGGATCACGGTACCGCCCAAGCTTCTCTGTTCGTAAATATCTAGCATGATATCTTGGCAGGTTTCATCGAGCAGATCGCGTTCGAGTCTGCCTTTCAGTTTCTCTCGGGCGATTCTCATGATTTCCTCGTCCCCGAGATCATTCACCTTGATTCCATCTTCTCCAACCATAGTAACCGGCCTTACATGGACCATAAAACTACGGCAGATGCCGTAATGTGGCGACGGCTTCCCACAGGCGCAGACCAGTCCGTCCGGGCGATACACCATAAGAGTTGCGGTCGCAAACCCAGTCTTCCTATGAACCATCTTGGTCGTCATACCAGCCGAAAATAGCTCCGCCAGTAAGTCGGCGTGCTTGGTCAATTTGAATCGCTCTCCGGGAGAAAGGCCCCCGGACACAGCCTTTTTATGGGCTGATTTACCCGCTGGTAAGGGAATGAAGGACGGCTTCTTCGTGTCTATGTAAGCGCCCTCTACGACATATCCCTTCTCACACAAGCCGTGCATGATGTCTATGTTCACATAATACGGCGTACGATGGTTCCATGCAGAGATGCAGGCACCCAACGCCGTTACCTCATTAACGGTCATAGTAGTGTCCATTCCCAATCACGCTAGATACGCGGAAGGGATGGCAGCGGCATCCAGTGGGAGCTATCGGCATCAATGGGGAACCTTTGATTCCAAGAATCCCACCATGCCCCGCCTCCTGGAAATGCATTATCGTCCATCCAGAAACCTACCGTTATTTGTGGAGCGACCGAATCAGGTGAAAAGAGCAGCACATGAGTACCGTCCCTAGGTGCAGTTTCAATGAGGCTCCAGCCGCCCTTCTTCTCCTCGCTCACTTCGTCTCCTCCTGCCTGACTACGGTCTCGATGTAGTTCAACGCATGCGATATGTCGCACCGATGCGCGGCCACTGACGGCTCTGCTATGGCCTTCCCAAGCGCGACGTAGGCCCGATCGGCGGCGCTGGCCATCTCCACCATGGCGCGGCTGTCAGCCACCCTAGGGGGCGTCGCTACCCCGTCCCACGCCCGACCGCACGCCTCATCGATGATCTGGGAGGCCCGCATGGCGTTGTTTGGCGGCGGCGAGGTCGACAGCACGTTCCATTCGCCAATGTCCACGTAGCCTTGGATCAGCTCTTGGACCTCCCGGAACATATCAAGCAACTCGGTTACATCACCCTTGGGCATCTCCGCCTCCGCATCATGTGTTGCCGAATGTCCCGCCCTCGGACAGCAGTTTGATCTGCCAAGCTAAGCGCTCACATTGAGCTTTCATGTAGGGCATATCACGGTAGACAGCATCGGTTGCCCAAGCACGACCCCCCTTCGGTTCGGCATCGTCGCAATGCTGCGCGTCGAACCCGAACCACCAAGAACCATCTGTGGATGATTTTGCGTAGGTCAGGCCGCCATGACAGAATAGTAGCAGGTCAAGAGCGGCCTCTTGCTTGTCGTCCGATATGCCGATGGAAGCAGTGAATAGCCTGATGTGCCCAATGTCCTGGGTGATATTTACACTCCGTTCCATCGCTCCCTCCGGCACCTTCACTCGGTCGCTATAACCCTTGCCGTGCAATGGATGTCCTTCAGGGACCGCTACGTAGCCATTTAGGGCGCCATTCCACGGCATCCGCAGAATCGCGCAGTCGAGGCCAGTAACCTCGTCACTCCACTCCAGTACATCTGGCTCGTTGTCCCATGGACCTTTGGCCCAATCGGAACGGTCAACCTGCTTTCCCATGTCATATGGCAGCATCTGCGCCTCCATCGTCTCCCCCGTTAATTAAATGAACGGCGGCGGGATGGCAAGGGAAATCGTTCAGGTTTCTAAAACGCCTCGCCCCCCAGCGTCGTGTTGACACCGAGGGGCGATTCGAAGCATCTAAGGGGTGCCGAACGCGAGTAACCAGCTCCGTCCGGCGGGAAGACGATGTCTACGGGTCATCGCTTCGGGGTCACATTTGGCACGCGCCGACCTCGAACGCAAGCAATCCCCCCGCAAAGTCCCCGTGAACCTCTGGTTGGAGACACGAATGCGCAGTCCATCTGCGTGTCGACCAAGGGCACTCGCGGGGCGGCTCCGGCCACTCCGGCGCTCGGCGTGCGCCCCAGACAAAACAAGGGATGGTGGCCGGCACCAAATCAGCCGGATTGCCAGCGGGAGAACTTTCCCCTTCCGCTCCGCCCGTAGGCTTTCGACGGCCGAGGGCATATCCGCACCCACATTGCCTGAAATTCAGCTACGGGCCGCAGCGCGTCTAGGGGCAACCCTGGACAGCCGCGTCGGGATGACGCCGCCACTGCGGGCAGGAGACGGTTGGCCCACGTACGGGTAGGTCCGGGTAAACGCTGGCTTGATGTGTTCGACTCTATGCCTAGGAGTGCCATTGGTTATCAGGCACTTCGCCCCGCGTAATCCGTGGATGGGGCAGGCAGGAGATGCGGAAGGGAGAGGTATGACTAGTCAACTAAAACAAGGGGTTAAACATGACAATGACAGGCAAGATGAACGAAACGACGAGATACGCTTGGGCTAATGAAGACCCAGGAACCTGCGTCAAGTGCGGAGAGCCGTTCGAGTTAGTGCGCCCAGGCAAGTCGCAACCGACATGCGATTGCTGGAATACGGAGACGGATCATGTTCCCGACCCACACGATAGCTAGCTATATCGCGGAAGCAGCGCGAGACATGGGCTACAGGGTGCGACGCTCGGCAGCTAGCCCAATGTGGCGAACTGCGTATGTATTCTGTAACGATATAAAAGTGCGGGTTGCCGATCATCCCAACAGCGATATGCCAGACATTGATGTTCACACCGACCAGCCGCGCCCCGGTAGCGTAACGTGCGAGCAGGCGATCGAATGGCTAAGAGGGAGATTGTAGATCATGAGCGCTGATTCCGAGACGACACCTCCCTCTGTCCATGAACTGCTTGCTGGCAAGACGCGAGAGCAGATTATCGACGCATGGATGGAAGATAAGATGTTCTTCCAGGCACAGGTCCGTCGCCTGCAAGGTATTGTGCGGGAACTCTACGCGGCCCATGGAAAGGCGCACGACATATTCCGCCGGTCGGCCATGGATGTGGTGCTGAAGGAACAGAAGCCAGAGGAACTTGCAAACCATGGCTGACCAAAATCCTATCGACGAATACTGGCTCGCAGAGGCCGACAAGTGGATGGCCGAGGGCGAGCTATGCGCTGTATGCGGGGCCGCCTCGAATCGGTATCACGTCATCACGCGAGGGAAACGCGACGGGATGGCGACGTTCTGGTTCTGCTCACCCGCGCACACAGACCAATGGAAGCAGGAGAACCCGTTCTGATGAGCGAGCTTTTGCGGGTTTTGGTCTGCGGCGGCAGACGTTACCGAGATAACGCCACTTTATGGGGCAAACTCAACGCCTTGCACACTGTGCGAGGGATTGGTGTCATAATTCAGGGCGGCGCATCGGGGGCGGACATGCTTGCTGAGAAATGGGCGCTCGCCAACGATGTTCGATGCATGACCTTCAAAGCCGATTGGGACGCCTATGGTCCCGCCGCTGGTCCGATGCGTAACCAAGCCATGTTGGTGAAAGGGAAGCCTGACCTCGTTGTAGCGTTCCCCGGCGGCCGTGGCACTGCTGATATGGTTTGGCAGGCTACGAACGCCGAGGTTCCCGTTGAAACCGTCCAGAAGTAATCAGGCCGCTGCGGGAGGCGGAGGAGTCGTCGCCGCAGTCACGGCCGAGTTGAGCGCCTGAGTGGCAGCGGCGATATTGCTGTTGAGGGTCGCCATCTGGGCCAACTGGTCAGCGGTAGGGGCTTGCCCACCGGAGCCGATCTGGGTGACCAGAGCGGTCAGTTCGTTGGTTGCTGCGGTCACGGCGGCCGTCAGGGCCGCAACGTCGGTCCCAAGCGTGGCGAGTTCGTTGGCGAAAGTATCGGACATTTTGGTCACCTGTTGCTGGAGGATAGCCACTTGGCCCTGGACCGCAGCCAATTGCGCAGGCGTCGCCCATGGCAGTCGAAAAAATGGCATGGCGGCTGGGTAGCACGGGCAGGTTGTGGCGGCCAATGACGTTTCGGACAACCACGGAGCAGAACATGAGCCTGTTTGCGGATATATTGCGTGGCGAGTGGATCAACGAGGATGAGGCCGTACGCCAGGACGGCGACACATGGACCGTGTGCATCTGGGTATGTGACGAGGAAATCCCCGGCTTTCCGTCCAAGGAGATGGCGCTGGCGGTGTGTCGCGCGCTTCGCAACCGCATACGACCGAGGCGAGGACTCAGCGCGCTACTCCTGAGAACCCGGAATTAGTGTCTCGCAGAAACGGCTATCCCTTGGTATGGCCATTCCAGAGGAGAATAGACATGACCAAGATTTTCGCCCTGCTCGGCTTCCTGTTCGCCAGCCCAGCCTTTGCCCAAGGCGCCACGCTCAGCCTCACCATCGTCATCAACGGGCCGAATTCGACCACAGTCACTTGTCCGTTGGGGACCTACACGGCGCCTCTGGCGGCCGGAGCGCTCATCTGCCCCATCACGGTCGCACCGAGCGGCTGGTCGGGCACGCTGGGCCTCTCAGGGGCCAATGCTGGCTCGTTTGCCATCTCGAGCGGAACGGGCGGGCAGCAGTTGGTTGTCGGCCCGACTGTGCTCAACGCCGGTAGCTACGCGGTGACGTTGACCGCAACGCCGTGAGGTTCCTCCCGCTCCTGCTGATCGCAGCCCTTGCGTCATGCGGGGCTGGGACATCCCTTCCGCTTACGATCAACGTGGTGGGCCAGGGCGGAGATCCGACAAGCGGCGTGCTACCGGCCTACAACGATGCTTCGCCAAATTGGGCCAATGCCGGCATGGCCAAGCTCGGCGGTATTCCTGTCCGCACAACGGTCTGCGCCACGGTATTTCCCAGTGGCGGAGATGATGCGGCCAACATCAAAGCGGCCATCGCAGCATGCCCCGTTGGGCAAGTGGTCATGCTCAACCAAGGGCTCGGGATCATGCGGGCCGATGAGCCAATCCATGTGGCCAAAGGGATCACCGTGCGCGGTGCTGGCACATGCGCTGGTAATGTGTCGTCCTATCCGGCCCCGCTATGCCAAGGTGCGGTGACCGTCCTGGATGGCATCACGGCGTATAGTAGCGATCAATGCGGGCTGCCTGGCGGCGCCACAACGGCTTGCCCGAATGGCGGCCCGGCAGTGTTCGACATTTCTCCCGTCTCCCCGGCCTATAACTACTCCTGGGCCAAATGTGGCAATATCGGCCCTTCCACCGGTGTCAGTTGCGGAGCGCTGCCACTTACTGTTGACGCCGCGCAAGGACAGACGACCGTCCAGCTTTCCAGCACCACGGGCATTGCGGTTGGTTCCTGGGTGCTCATCGATGAAGCCTCAGGCGCCGGCTGGGTTCCAGATCCCATCACAGCACAGACAGGCTTTGGGAATGTGTGGGCCGCATCGGACTGGCTCAGTCCGTCTGGCGCCCCTGCTACCGGCCGTGTGCTATGGTCAAAAGGCCAAAACGCAAACTGGGACTTCGGGGCCAGCGCATTGCCCAGCCAAGGGAATGGGCCTGGCTGCTATCACTCATATTGTGATCGGCCAACAGCCGAGCTGCACAAGGTTGTCAGCGTTACCCCTACCAGTGTCACCTTCGACAGCCCGCTTACCGTTGCGTTCCGGGTTGGCCATACCGCGCAAGTCTACCCAGCGCTCTATCCCAACCAATCCGGAACTGGGACACCAACCCAATTCGTGCAGCAAGCCAGCATCGAGAACCTGTCCATCCTCCGCGCGCCGAATGGTGGCATCAGCATGGAGTTCTGTGCCTATTGCTGGCTGTCGAATGTAGACGTAGGCGAATGGTACGGCGGGGGTATAGTCATTTCAAACTCAGCGCGCGTTGAGTTGAATGGGGTATACGTTCACCACTGTTGGGACTCAGTGAACAGCGGGGGGGAATACGGGATGGAACTGCGAGCAGCATCGACCGAGGTCCTGGTCACCAACTCCGTCACAGCATTCGCCGGAAAGAGCTTTGTCGCGAGAGCTGGGGGGGCTGGCTCCGTCATCTCCTATAGCGTCTTTGATGACACCATGTACGACGCCCGCTCTGGAATTGGGGATTCCTGGGTGGAGACTGACGTTGATGGCGGCCATTATAGCGGGCCGCATCACATGCTCTTTGAGGGCAACTGGTCGAACAATCTCGAGAGTGACGACACCCACGGAAACGCAAATTACCTGACGTTCTTTCGCAACTGGGCCACCGGGCTACGGACGCCGTTCACTGATCCGTCCAACGGAAAGTCCGTGAACGATGCTGCGGGTGGCGGAAGCCCGCTCCGTACCGCAGGCCCCATGGCCTACAACTATTGGTTTGCGTTCGTTGGGAATTATTTGGGCACCCCTAGCGTAACCGTCCCGGCGAATGGGTGGACCTATCAGGGCGACTTCACCGGCAAACGAATTTGGATGCTTGGGTGGAACTCAGGTATCGGCAAGGGCGGCAGTGGCGTAGATCCGAACAGTCCGGCCATGACCTTCCGACACGGAAATTTCGACACAGTTACCAATGGGGTAACGTGGGACGCCAACACGCCTGATCACACACTCCCACCGTCGTTCTACCTGACACAGCCGCCAGCGTTCTTCTCAGCCGGGAAGGGCTATGCGTGGCCGTGGGTTACGCCCAATGGACCGGCGCCACTGGCGACGCTGCCAGCTAAGGCGCGGTGGGACGCGGGGACGCCGTTTCAGCAGCCGTGAGCGTCGTTTTGTTCATCGTCTGCCTCGTAGCAATGCGTTCCACTGATTGTTGGCGAGTTGATTCTGTAGGCATACGAAAAGCCACTTTGGCTTGCGGCGTCTCCCGCGCGGCATACCCCAATACCGGAACATATGTTTTCGGATCGGATCGACGGTCGTTTTGTCAGTCATCGTCGCGTCCTTCATAGTGGAGCGGGCACGCGCCATCCTTGGCGGGGCACTCGGTCCACCAGCACTCGCCATCGCTACGCTGCGACGCCGCGCGACAACGCTGCGGATCGGCCCGGTCCATGATGGAGTCCGGTCGGGTCGTTTGGGTTCGATCATCGGCCATTGAAAAACTCCGCTGCACTCACGCGCTTGATGCGGCCAGCCGCCACCTCTCTGTCCAGCCATATTCGGCGCCGCTCTTCCTTCTGCTCCTTCGCGGCCGCCTTCGCTTCGACCTGATCTGCAAGGCTGGTCAGTTCCACCGCCAGAGCGCGAGCTTGTGCGATTGTCAGATAAGTGCTGCCTTCAATCCGAGCGCTGTCATATCCATAGCCTCGCACGCTCAGCTTCATGGACACTGAGAGGCAGCCGTCCTTGTGTCCTTTCCTAATAGTGAAGGCGGTCGTATCATTCGGCATTGGTCTGACTTTCAATCGGATGCACATAGACATGATGATGGCCAAGAGGCGTTATGGGGAACGCAGCAATCAAAGCTAACGCGTCATCGTCTTCCCATGTGACCATAACGTAGGGGCGATAGCTGTCTGTTCCCTGACAACTCACACACGTCCGAATGCCGGGAAGCGTATTTAGGTGTCGCACGAAGTCAGCAATGCCTTCATCAATATCCGCCCAAACTTGAACCGGCACCGTGGGGTGTGGCTCGCTCATGGCAATTCCACTCCCCACCAAGCCAACACTTCCAGCACCTTATCTGTGAGCGCTCCTGAGTAGCACCCATTCTCACAGCCATACTCAATCTCGCGCTGTATGTCTTCGCGCAAGGACTTAACCGGATGAACCCACGGGGCTCTTGCGGTCGTCTTGTCACTGGCCATGCTGATCTCCCCTTTTGCGGGCCTTCTCTAGCAGCTTGCGAGCAGCATCGAACTGGTCGATGGCAACAGCCATGATGACTCGGTGAGCATCGACCAGAGCCTCCAGTTGCTCGGTCGTTCTGTTTTCGTCGCTCACTTCGCACATCTCCTTGCAAGCTCTACGAGCCATTTGGCCATGTCCTCGGGCGTGCGTTCCCGCGCCGGCCGAGACAGGTAACGCTTGTCGTGCCGGCGATTGCGGGTGAAGCCGACCTGGTGCGTCGGCTCGCCCATGACAAACGGGATCGGCGGCAGATCCCGCGGCGAGCAGCCGGATATGAAGAATCGAGTTGGCTTCTCGGCTTTATGCCCCCACCAGAACTGCGGTGCGGCAAACACCCAGCCATCGGACAGGTCTGCTTCATCCCACAATCGCGAACCTGCTGGATGCTCCACCACGCCGCCATATTGACGCGCCTGGTTCAGGGCGAAATGAGCTAACTCCTTCTCCTCTGGCGGCGCTTTTGCGAACACCGACAGGCGGCTCCATAGCCGGCAGGGAGGGTGCGCAACGACAGGCGCAGTGCCTGGATACCCTCTGGCGTCTCTGTGCGCATCCCATACGTCCACGCCGGGCAGCGTCTTGTAGATGCTGTCGGCGCGGGCAAAGAGGACGGCAACGTCAGTCATCGCCTGATCCCTTCGCTGCATTCTCCAAAGCCTTGGCCAACCTCTTTTTGAAGCCAGCCGCCGACTTCATGCCCAGCTTCTTGGCGCCCTCATGTGGCAGCAGATGGCGAAGCGCGAGCACCTGCTCGTCGGAATACTTGGATATCTTCCCGCCGACCCTCCCGCGCTCCCTGGCAGCCTTCAGACCGGCCATAGTGCGCTCGTGGGCTATGGCGCGCTCGAACTCGGCAAACACGGCCAGCATGCCGAACATGGCCTTGCCGACCGGCGAGCCGGTATCCATGCCAGGCATGGTCAGGACCACTAGCGTGGCACCACGATCCTCGATCGCCTTGGCTGTCTGGTAGAGGTCCACCGCATTGCGCGCCAACCGATCCAGCTTCCACACGTAGACGATATCGCCCTTGCGAACGTCCTTCATCATGTAGTGGAACTCTTTGCGCTTTTTCAGGCTGGCGCCACTAGCCGTTTCCTCGAAAATATCGCGCGGGTCCACGCCGGCTGCTATCATGGCGTCGCGCTGCATCCGCATGTCCTGATCGCTGGTGCTGACGCGGGCGTAGCCCATCTTGTGAGGCTCGCCCGGAGGCTCTGGAACGATGACTTTTGGTTTCCGTGCCACGTGATCTCCAATGGGTGCATTTCCCCTTGACGTTTCTATTTAGTTTGGTGTATGACCGCTGTCAAGGAATCAGTGAACCTAACCCCGGAGACGATGATGCACGTGGACTTGCGAAAATTGCGCGTCTTAGGTGATTCTCTGGTCTATGATGGCGCACTACCAGATTGCCAATGTAACTTGGTTGACGGGCGCGGTAAGCGGTATGCGCTGCTTCTTGATTTGAACGCTGAAGCCTCGCCAGTTATTAAGCGCCTACTGACATTCTATCAGCGCCACTCGGTTAGCCTTACCTAAACCCCGGAGACGATGATGCCGCGCGAGGGAATGCTGATCGATCCGAAGTGCCATGACCTGGCAGTTCACTTCCTGAACCCGGACGCCACGGATGCCATGAAGACCGAACTTGCCGAGTGGATACAGTGGCATGTTGAGTTGTGGCTCTATGACGACAAGGACGGCGCCAAAGAGGCGGCTGAACAGCTTGGCGATCCTGAATTATCGGCAGATTAACGACGAATTAACTTTGTTCTTTCAAATCGGGAGTGACACTATTTAGTCAGAGCGTTTCGGGGGGAATGCTATGGAATGGTCAGCCGATCAGGAGACCCGCCTCCGCCAGTTGTGGCAGGATGAGACCCTCTCGACATCTGCCATAGGCCAACGGCTTGGTTTCAGCAAAAGCGCGGTGCATGGCAAGGTGCTCCGCATGGGCCTACCGCCGAGGGAAAGCCCAATCAAGCCCACACTCAAGCGCAAGTCGCCCAAGGCCCTCCGGCGCGGCGCTGTGACCCTCCCGCCTCTGGCGTCCCTATCATGAGAGAGCGCAAGTCAGACAGGCGTCAGCCTATCGTGTGGCCGGATGAAGACGTGGACCTGCTCACGGCAGACCACAAGAACGGGATGCCGTACAGGGCCATCGCAGAGCGGCTACACAGGCCCATGGGGTCGGTCAGACTGAAGATATGGGAACTCCAGAAGGCTGGCGTTCTTGACCGCCGTTACGCGGTAGAAGCCAGATGGCCGAGAGCGTAGCCCTTACCGACTCCGACCTGATGAGGCTGACAAAGTGCCTGCCTGTCATCATCCTTATGCAGCGCACCAAGGCATCATCCTACGCCCTGCATTGCTACAGCGAGGATCTGGCCGTTTGGCTCGGGGCGCCGTGCCCAAAGCCCCCCATGCCTGAAATGATGGAGTTCTGACCATGGACGACGAGGACGACCTGAAACCGTCGCGCGGGGTCGCGTCAGGCTTGGTCGGGGGCGCTGTGCTTTACCTTGTCCTCGCTCTGGCGCTGTGCCTGCCTAGGCTGCTGCCCTAGCCCGAGCCGGTAAAGCCTCGGGCGGCGCCAACCTCGCTCTGCCGTGGGCTGCCCCCAGCGCGACGTGATAGCGCCAGCATCCTCCAGTCTCATCAGGTCGGGATAAAGAGCGCCCGGATAGATTCCGGCCGCCTGCCCGAGCTCAAAGCCCGACATCTCCTTGTCTGGTGATAGGAGGTCCAAGATCAGTTTTTCACGCACACGACGAAGCCGATAGATGGTAGAAAATGGCCACATCACCGAGCCGCCGAGCTGTAAGACTGCTCCGGGTGCATCGATGACACGTTCCCCGGCTGAGCGCCCATAGCGTTGGCCAGCAGCCCCACAGCGCACCCATTCAGCGACAGCAGGGCGAGGATCAGGATAAGTCGGGTCATTGGGTCAGCTCCTCAGATTGGTTGGTCGCATAGGCGTCAAGGGCATCCCGCACGGAATACATCCCCATAAGCACCACAAGGCGCGCCACAGGCTCAGGGATGCCTCGCTCCCCATTCTCCCACCGCCGCCACGTACGGCCGTCCACGCCTATCAGGCGAGCCGCTGAGCCTTGGGTAAGCCCAAGGCTCTCGCGGGTGGCTCTCAAGTCAGATGGGGTCACGGTAGCTGTGCATCGATGTGATCGATCATCCGCATCTGATGGGCGAGGCGATGTTCGATCTCGGAGCGGCTGATCACTTGGTACCAGTGCTGCCCGCCCTTGGGTGAGAAATAGTCGTTTGGTTGAGCCAAAACGGCGCGCAAATGCTCGATATCCACTAGGATTTGGTCGCGCCATTCGGTAAGTTGCTCTGCGGCCATGGCCATCTCTTAGCCCTCCCCGCTCAGGTCTTTGTCGTCGGCGCTGATAACTGCCGCCATCGAGTAATTACCGAACGGCCGGAAGCTCTCAATGCCCTGCCAGTTTGGGCGAATGCCGCGCTTTACGGTCTCGCCGCTGACCTTCACCGTCACTTGCTTGGCTGTGCGGGCGAGGATCTTGAAGGAAAAGATGCACTCGTGATCGCAAATCGAACGGGTGGAGTAGGTCTGCCCAACGTTGAACTTGGCCATCTCTTGTTCCTTCTTGCCCTGGCTTCATTGCCTCGGGTGACACAGAGAATAGGGCCGTTGGTCACAAATGCAAGCAGAAAATGAACGCCAACGCATAAAATCTCGCGCTCAGCCCGACTTTCCTGTATAATCACGGTCAGGATATGAATGGTTGGCTGGGGGCGCGAGTGAAGCTAGAGCCAGGAAATTGCGGCGCCTATCAGCTCCCGGACTGCGGCAAGATCGTCTCTGTCGTGCTAGATGATGGCTACAATGATCGCCCAGACGGCATGCTTTGTGAGGTGATGCACATCAACCCAGCAGACTGGGCTAGGATGCGCGGTGACCCAAACAAAGAGCCGCATCGTGGGCGCCCGACCTACTTCGCTTGGGTGGGAGAAGGCGTCGTAGTGTATCCGGCACCAGACAAACCCTACGAGCTGAGGGTGCGCTATTTCCCCCACATGCGGGAGGCATAAGGCCCACCCTCACTTCCGCCAATTCCCCCTCCGATCCCTCCCATCCTCCCTAACCTCGTGATACCCAGCTCGCCTCTCTAAAACCGCCCGTCTCTTCGCCAGCTCGTCATCCAAGTCCGCCAAAATCCTCTGCCCACTCTCCAACCGAGCCCAAACCGCTCCCCGAATCGCTTCCACAGCCCAGTCAGGCCAACGACGCCGCTTCCGCCACTTAATCACCGCTCCCCACGTCACCCGCTCACCCAAAACCTGCAAGCTTCCACGCCAAAAACCCGGATAATCCTGTAAACTCCACGGAAGTATCCACTCTAACCCTCGCTCACCACACGATTTGTCCGTTCGGTCATATCTGACAGGGACAACACTTCGCTCATATTTCCGAAAAGTGCCCGAAGCTTTGGCCGCTTTATAGGCCACCCACCAAGGAACAGCGGGCTTCGTTTCCTCGGTTGCGTCGCTCATAACCAGCCATATAGGCCAGTTTCAGCCCCGTCCGCCAGATGAGACGCGCGTCCTGTCAATGTCCTGTCAGCTTGCGAAGCGGAGTCAATAAAGCGCGGATTTCTGCCGATTAGCGAGGACAACCCTAGGATTGGTAGTCCTCGTGTCAGGCTGCCCGTCCTGTCAGCCTGCCAGCGGGGAGCCGGAGAGACAGCCCCACTCGGCGCCAGCCTGGCCGTGGCTGGGCACATGGGCTGGCGTTGGGACGCTAGGTTTGGCGAGTTCGGAGCACACCACCCCTTGGCCCCCCAGAAAAACTGGGAAGTTGATACAACAAGATTGTTGATATAACGGGGAGCGTTGATATAACATTCTGTGAATGCACGGGACGAAGCAGATATGTGGGAAGGTTCATTTCTCGACGCAGCCATGCAAGGAGTGTGGGGCGCTGCGTGCTGGGGCGCGTCGGGCTGTTGGTGTCCCGGCGATGAGGCTTGGGGATCGGGTTGTTGTGGCGGAGACGGGGCGGGATGGGCGGATTGAGTTCCGGGTTCCTGTGACGACGAAGGCCCCGGTGCGCCCGTCTGGGTCGGTTGCGTCTCCTGTGCTGGTGGACACCGGCCGGACACTGGAGCTTGAGGCTCGGGTGGCCGAGTTGGAGGCGCTACTGAGGGCGAAGTCGTCGGCTCCTATAGTGGCTGGAAAGACGGACGACGGCAAGGGTATGAGGGCGCCGCCTGGGGAGTGCGCATATTGCGATCGTCAGCGGGCGTATGTGGCGGCGAAGATGAAGTCGGCGCGGGAGAAGCGGAGAGGGACATGATCACGGATCGGGTGATAGCGGCGATCATCAAGGTTGTTGCGGACGCGGCGTATGAGATAGCTCTGGAGGGTCGGGCGTCTTCGTCGGTGTGTTTGCAGTTGGAGGAGTTGTCTGAGGACGAGGGTGTTTTGGGTCAGTTGGTTGAGAAGGTCCGGGAGGATGTGCCGGATTTGGGGGTTGCGGCTTGAACGAGATGGTAGAGCGGGTGGCTCGGGCGCTGTGCGGATGCGCCGGGCGGGAAGCGGACGATCTGGATGGTGGTCCTCACCCCGGGGGTCTTTGGCTTGACCCGGGAGAGGCTTGGTGGACCGGGTATGAGGAGATGGCCCGAGCGGCGATTGCTGCGATGCGGGAGCCGACAGAGGCGATGATGCATGCACCGAGCGTCGGCACCTCCGACATAGAGGTGTGGCAGCAAATGATAGACGAGGCATTGGGGGGCGAGAAATGAACGACTTGTGGCAAGAGACGGTTGAGAGGTGGGCGCGGCAGGTTGAGGCGGAGCGGCGCAAGGTGACTGTCGTTGGCGGTGAGGTTCCTAATATCATGGTCACCAGAGGCTTCCTGCCATCTGTCGAGACCGAGTCAGCGAAGCCGATGTTCTGTGCCGGTGTGAGCCTGCCTGCTGTACCTTATTATAGCGAGACCACTGAAGCACTGAAGGCCGAGCTGGCCACGGCCAAGCGGGACGTCGAGGCGCTGGGGTGCAAGCTGACGGCGACGATGACCGACATGGGTAGCCTGCAAGCCGAGTGCCAGAGGCTCCGGGCCGCCGCAGAGGAACAGGGCCGTGAGGCCGTGGTCACGGACAGCGAGCAAGTGGCTGACCAGATGCGGCAGGACATCTTGGGCGGGAAGATCGACGGGGCCGGTCGTCAGGTGGTGCGGAAGGCGATCGACCAGATGGACGCGCCTCCGACCGGACGAACGGCGCAAGACGGTGCGCTGGGCAATATCAGCCGACGCGGCGGATTTTGATGGCATTGGGGCACCGGCCTTTCAACACCCGCCCAGCGCACGGGTGCGAGGGCCGTCCTCTCTACTCTCCTGTTCCCCGAGAGCATTAGGCGGGAGAGATGAGCAAACCCAGCCGGTGGGCAACGTAACAAGGGTAAGGACGGCAACGCGCTTCATACGTAAACCAGTGAGGACACAATGAGCGACACGAACGATACTCCACAGCCTGTCATGCAGGTGCCCCCGGTCAACCCCGCCAACCTTGTGGTTGAACAGCCGGTCACGGACACTCGCCCGCCGGTCTCCGATGTGATGACCGGGCAGATGACCGAGCCCAAGGAAGACCCGGACGTTCGCCCTTGGCACGGCCACGAAAATCCTTTGGAGGCGATGTACCAGTACTTCAAAGCGGAAATAGCCAAGCTGAAGGGCGGCGATAAGTGACTAACGAGTCGATGCTGCTGGCTCTGGCCGATTACTGGCAGAGAAATCGGCAGGTAGGCCACACCACCGCAATGGTGGCCGGCGCAGGAAACGTTGATCCTGTCATCGTGGTATGCGCCAACGAGCACAATAAGATGGCCTTGGAGGCTGTGCTGGATAAGTCATCGGCTACTTCAAAGCCGAGGATGATGGCGCTGGGGGAATTGGACAGGATTCGTGGCCTGACCGCTCCTCTGGTTGTCGACCACCATGCCTTGGTTGCGCTGATCGGCGGGGTTCATGAGGAGATGGGTAGGCTGAGGGCTGCCCTAGCCAGCGAGCGTGAGGCCAATGCCAGACGACTCGAAGTCTCCGCCTGATCCTCCGGTTTGCCCGCACTGCGCAGCCGGTCATAAGCCGGAGCGTCGCCGGAGCACAGGAGAGTGGGTGCATACACGGGTGGTTGGGAGGAGTTGGTCCCAGACCATTTGCGCTGAGAGCGATTTGAGGAACCAGAAAGCCAGTGAGTGATCCTGAAGAGCTGATAAGGAACGGCGAGCGCATATGCTCGGAAGGCGCAGCCGAAGCGATAGACAAACTCATTGAGACAGGCGTCATCCACGGGGCAGCGGTGGTGTTCGTGCTGTCTCGGACTGATGTCCATCGTTCTGATGGGAGGATGGCCTACGTCGGGTCTTCTGTGATGCGATACACCAATGGTGAATCACGGGAGGAAATATTGCGCATGATGCAAGACGTGATCGCGCGGGATTTGAACGGCGATCTGACAGTCAGAACTGACAATGGCTGACATCGCCGCCCGCAACAAAGCGATCGAGATGCACAACCACGCAATGGGCGTGGTCGGACACGATAAGCAGCTTGCCTACCGGGAGTTGTGCAGTGCGGTAACGATCGACCCGACCATGGCCCAAGGGTGGTACATGATGGGCAACGCCTGCGGGGACATGAAGATGATGTCCGCCGCCATCGCTGCCTTTCGCCGGCTGCTTCAACTTCCGATCGGGGACCAGCCCGGGGATCTCACGCCTGAGCTAAGGGCCAAGGGTATGGTGAACCTCGGCCATCGGTTGCTGAATGCGGGGGAGATTGAGGAAGCCGAGAAGGTTTCACGTGAAGCCATCGCTGTGCTGGAAGCCGACCCGTCTCTGGATCAGGAAGGCAGGGCCTTTGCCTGGACCAATCTGTCTCTCGTCTTGTCGATCAAGGGGGAAAACGCCGAGTCGCTCCGGTATGCGCAGGAAGCCTACAGACAGAGCCAGGAGTCTATAATAGAGACCGGTCTGGCCTTCGCTCTGTTGTTCAACGGGGACTACGCGCCGGGGTTGAAGCACTTCGAGGCCCGCTTCGGGTATAAGTTACCCCAATATCTGAGTTACCCATATCCCCGATGGGACGGGAGCAAGACCGACTCGGTGCTGTTTGTCGACGCGGACCAGGGCCTCGGAGATTCGACCTGCATGGCGAGATTTCTCCCGGCCGCCGCCGCTCGGGTCAAACGAGTGGTCTTCCGGATTCAGCCAGAGTTGCTGAGGCTGATGACAGGGGCCTTTCGGAACTACGAGAATATCGTGGTCGAACCGCAGAGCACCATCTTCCCAATAGCCGACGTGTGGTGCCCAGTGTTCAGCCTCCCCGTCTCTCTAGGGTTGTCGACGTATGAAATAGAGACCCACCCCCAGGTGTGGCGGGCGCTGAAGTCAGATGTGCCGATAGCCGGAGCATGGAAGGCCAAGGGAGCAAAACTCCACGTCGGGATCGCCTATGCCGGGTCTCCCGCCAACGACATCGACATGTGGCGCTCAATCCCGGTGGCCATGTTCCTGTCTCTCTGCCGGGTGGCAGGGGTTCAGCTCTACTCGCTCCAAGTTGGGGACAGAGTGGCCGACATGCACGCCGCTGGGATGGCTGCGCTGTGCCGGGATTTATCTCCCTACTTGCGGGATGCGCAGGACACCGCCGCCATCGTCCGAGAACTGGATCTGGTGATCTCCATCGAGAGCTTCCTTGCTCACTTGGCTGGGGCTGTCGGCAAGGAATGCTGGACGCTGGTTTCGTACAGGGGCGGAGATTGGCGCTGTGGCCGGCAAGGTGACAAGCCGATTTGGTATGAGAAGACACGGTTGTTCCGGCAAGGGACGGACGGTGAGTGGGGGCCAGTGTTTGAACGGGTTGTCGAAGCTCTGAGGGAGAAGGTGCATGGCTGAGTGGTACGCTGAGGTGCATAGCATGGTCCCTCACGGGATGATCGAGGAGAGGCTGTTCATCTGCCAGTTGGACAGAGCGGCAGACCGTATTTCCATCCTTCTCCCCGGCATCATGAAGACTACTGCGATGGGTGGATCGTTTCCCGAGACGGAGTTCTTCATGAGCGGTTCGCCATCATTCGGTGGCAGAAGCCAAGTGGATGAATTTCTGCAAGCGATCATGGACCTTGCCTGGAAACGTGGCCTGCGTCCGTCGAAGTTCGACCCATCGGCCGGAGAATTGGCCGCCGTGAAGGCGCACTTGGATGACATGCGGCGCCTAGCCCACGTAGAAACACCGAAGTTGCTACAGCCGGAGGACGAATGATGCCACCTCCAATGAGATCAGTCTTTTCGTCACACGTCGACCGCATCGGCCACGATATGCAGACCGGCGAACTCCACGTGGTCTGGGACTCGGGGAAGACCTCCGTGTATTCCGGCGTGCCGGCCGACGTGGCTGACGACGTATCCCAGTCGTGGTCAGTCGGGAGTGCTCTTACGGCCAAAGTGAAGGGGAAATATGCGCACAGGTATTTGGAGTCAGGGGATGATTGACGCCGCCCGGGTGCGCGAACTCCTTACGTATGACTATGAAACAGGCGAATTCGCTAGGCGCACTGACACACACAAGGGCCGCTGGAAGGCTGGTTCCCCAACGGGCTTCGTGAAAGAAACCGACTAGCTCTACATCTACGTGGGCGGGCGGCGCTACTTGGCTCATCGGCTGGCGTGGTTGTACGCCACGGGGGACTGGCCCGTCGGAGAGATTGACCACATCAACCAAGACCGCAGAGACAACCGGTTGGCGAACCTTCGCCCAGTCGAGAGGATCCACAACAGTTGGAACCGAGGCATCCAAAGGAACAATAAGTCGGGTCACTTGGGGGTCTTTTGGTGTTCTCAGAAGAGCAAATGGCAGGCGACCATAATGGAGCGCAGGAAGACCCGACACCTTGGGTATTTCTCGGACGCCGCCGAGGCAGGGGATGCGTATTTGTTGGCAAAAGCCACTAGGGACTCAAAGATCCCGCAGGTAGAAGCCAGCCATGACAACGGGTGATCTGATCACCGACCCATCCCGCCCCGACCTCGGTGGGAACATTGATGGCGGAGACCCCGCGTCATGGGTCCCAACCCTGTGGGGACGGCTGATCAAGGCGTTCGGTGTCAAGACCGTGCTGGATGTTGGTTGCGGCCAAGGGCATGCGGTGGAGTGGTTCCGAAAGGCTGGGTGTGATGCCATCGGGATCGATGGCCTTCCTCGCAACGTCGGGGACGCGGTGACGCCCATCTGCCTCCATGACCTGTTCATGTCGCCGTATTGCGCCCCCTGTGATCTGGTCTGGTCCTGCGAGGTGGCCGAACACATCGATCCCGAGAAGGTCGACAACTTCCTTGATACCCTGGCCAACGGTCGGGCCGTCGCCATGACGCACGCCATGCCAGACCAGAGAGGCTGGCACCACGTCAACTGTCAGCCATCCGAATACTGGGTCGAAAGGATGGTCAAGCGTGGGTATCGGCACGACTGGGACCTGACCATCGCCTGGCGCCGTGTCGCCGCCGAGGACGGCCACGTCTACTTCACCCGGTCTGGATTGGTGTTCTGGAGGCCCTGATGCCTAGGTCGCGCAGAGAGATCATCCCACCAACGCCGGAGATGCTGGAGGCACAAGCCGCAATGCTGAGGCGCATTGCCGAGCGTGAGAGAAACATTCGTTTAGACTATCCGCCATCGCTTCGGGCAGAGGGGCGTCTCTTAAGCAGGGAAGATTACGACAGACTGGGGTACGATACCGTGTGCCTGATGCTGACCTACTACGCATGGCCGTTCCTGAACGAACACGCCCGGGACAAGTGTCGCAGCCGGCGTCCCAATGCCGATGCTTGATGACATCACCGGTGTGGTGCGTGAGGAGCGGGAAGTCGCCGCTTACCGTCATGCCCTATCGGTTTTGCCGGAGTCAGCAAACGGGCCTCGCCCCTGGTGCAGAATCTGTCACCATGAAGTCGTACGTTGGGCGTGGACCCAATATGCCTACGGCCTTTGGGGCGTGTCAGCATTGTGCCACGGAGAATGGTGCGGTGGGCTTCTCCCGCTGAAGGTGGATCGGTTCTATTACCGCATCGAACTGTTCTGCTTTGACCAACCGCATTTTGCTGAGTTCCCCATCTGGTGGGTGGCATTTTCTGGCGGCGAGATACAGGCCAGACAGGACTACCTGGATGATGCCGTTCGGTCTGGGCACGAGCACCCGTTTCTAGCAGGCGCATTCGGCAAGTTCGCGCGTAAGTCGTGGGCCCCGGTAGCGCTCGGGATTGGCATCTTTGGCTGGCTCTTTGCCAGATACGTGTTTTAGCCATGCCGACGCTTGAGTTCACGCTCATGGTTGGGTGTCCTGTTCGGTGCTCGTATTGCCCCCAAGACAAGCTGCGCGGGGAGTATGGCAAGCGGACCAAGTATCTCTCGCCAACAGACTTCGAGGTGATCCTGGCCAAAGTGCCTCGCCATGTTCGAATTGACTTCTCCGGCATGGCCGAGCCATGGGCCAATCCAGATGCCACAAAGATGCTGCGGTATGCCCTCAAGAACGGGCGTACAGTCGCCATCTACACGACGCTCTACGGCATGACCCGTGAGGACTGCCCAGAAGTCATCCGCCTGCTGAGAGCCTACGCCGATCAGATCGAAATCCTGTCCCTTCATCTTCCCGACAAGAACGGGAATATGCGCGGCTGGAAATACACCCCGGAGTATGAAGCCAACCTCCGAGACTTTGCCGCGCTGATCAGTGGCAAGGTGCTGAAGGCCGTCGAGATCATGACCATGGACGGTAACGGAGAGGTCCATGCCGATCTGGCCCACATGGGCATCCAACTCCATGAATGGATGGGACACGGCCGGGCCGGGAATGTGGACGGGTCCGTGGCCCAAGGTCAGCCGTTCCAGACTCCCGTTAGACACGCCACCGCTGTGTCGTGCAGCTTTACCCCGTTCTACGACCAGAATGTTGTCCTGCCTAATGGGGATGTGGTCCTATGCTGTATGGACTATGGTCTCAAGCACACGATCGGGAACCTATTGGAGCAGAGCTATTACGAGATGTTCGCCTCTGACGGGGTGGCCAAGGTGGTGGCCGAGAACATGCGGCCGGGGTTCTCGTTCGCCTCGCTGTGCAAGACCTGCAATCGGGCCACGGCCCATCGTCAGACTGACGGCACACAGTTGTGGCGGACGACATGAGCACCCTCATCTTCGGCACATCGTACGTTGGGGATCAGCACAGCCGATACGTGTTCGGCCTCTGGCGTGAACTCGTTCTACGGCTCAATCCGGGGACCGATGTGCTCGTGGTCGACAGCGCCAGCCCGTATCTGCCGTCAACCGAGGGCTGCGAACTCATCCAGCTTGGGAACAACATTGGCCACCTCTCGCGCGGTGGCAGGGACGGATGGGGCAGGGCCTTCTGTGCTGGCATCCAATACGCCCTCGATCGGGACTACGAGTGGGTGGTCCATGTCGAGACTGATCTGCTGTTCGCTCGGCCGGTAGCCGATACCTTGCGAAAGATGACCGATTCTTCTGTCGACGCCGCGTGCCCCATGGCATATCCGCACCCGTTCGCCGAAACAGCGCTGATGTTCCTACGGGTGCCCATGCTCGCTTACGATAGGTTCGTTCAGAGGTACGACTGGGAGAACTCCCCCGTTACTCCCTTGCCAGAGGCCCGGTGCGAGGAAATCCTTGGCGACGCTCTGTTCTATCTGCCACTCAAGGGCCATCGCAACGACCTCAACCAAGTGACGGCCAAGAACATGCCCCGTCTGGACTGGCTCACTCACTGCACCGACCCGGCCCTATATCGGGAGTTCCTGCGGGTGAACAATGGATGATATGGTCATCATCGGAGAGTGGAAGGACGAAGCCTTCTACACGCTCCAACAGGAAGCCATGCGCCGCACCCCGACCAAAGAGGAACAGCAACGTCTAATCGCCGGCCCTCGCCGTCACCCGTTCGGCCCCGAAGCCTACGAGGTGGCGATCGACGGCCAGTGGGTCGTGTTCCCGAACAAGGAGGCGGCCGGTGTCTGACGCTCCCGAGGAACCGTCCCGCGC
>Ga0210404_10000264_pt1 | contig 31299 bp, 24 predicted proteins | sample IncBWH28MmetaG_FD_155455 | JGI IMG/M metagenome (GOLD analysis project Ga0210404, IMG submission 155455) | Forest soil microbial communities from Barre Woods Harvard Forest LTER site, Petersham, Massachusetts, United States - Inc-BW-H-28-M | ecosystem: Environmental > Terrestrial > Soil >... | reverse complement strand
TACAATCTGCGCGGGCGCGAGCTTTCTGCCTACGCCGCCAATTTCATTCCTTTCTCCGCCGTGACGCGCATGTCCGGCGTCGATCTGGACGGCCGCGAAATCCGCAAGGGGGCCTTCGACGCCATCGTTCTCTACTGCTCGATCAATGGAAACAAGGTGTCGCCCGAGGTCGAGGAAACCGTCAAGGCCATCTCGAATTCCGGCGGCACGCCCTTGCTCGTCGCGGAGGACCACAAAATCCTCGGCACGATTCAGCTGAAAGACATCATCAAGGGCGGCATGCGCGAGCGCTTCGATCAGCTCCGCGCCATGGGCATTCGAACCGTGATGATCACCGGCGACAATCCGCTCACCGCCGCGGCCATCGCGCGCGAAGCCGGCCTCGACGATTTCCTCGCGCAGGCCAAGCCCGAAGACAAACTCGCGCTCATCCGCAAGGAACAGGCCAAAGGCAAGCTGGTGGCCATGACGGGCGACGGCACCAACGACGCTCCGGCGCTCGCGCAGGCCGATGTCGGTCTGGCCATGAATGCAGGCACGCAAGCGGCGAAAGAAGCGGGCAACATGGTGGATCTCGATTCGAACCCGACCAAGCTGATCGAAGTCGTTGAAATCGGGAAGCAGCTGCTGATCACCCGGGGCGCGCTCACCACGTTTTCAGTGGCCAACGACGTCGCGAAATACTTCGCCATCATCCCCGCCATGTTTGCGGGCGCGTTTCCGCAGCTCAACGTCCTGAACATCATGGGTTTGAAGACGCCCGAGTCCGCGATTCTGTCCGCGGTCATCTTCAACGCGCTGATCATCATTGCGCTGGTGCCGCTCGCGCTGCGCGGTGTGCGCTACCGCCCGCTCGGCGCCTCGGCGCTCCTGCGCTGGAACTTGTTCGTTTACGGGCTCGGCGGAATCATTGCGCCGTTCATCGGCATCAAGGCCATCGATCTGATCATCACGCACATCGGGCTGGCCTGAGGCGTCATCGAGATCGTGGGAGGCTCTTATGAAAAAAAATTTGATGATCTCAATCTGGTTCACACTGGCGACCACGCTGCTGTGCGGGGTCATCTATCCGCTCGTGGTCACCGGACTCGCGCAGTTCTTTTTCCCGCGCCAGGCCAATGGCGATCTGATTCATCGCGGCGACAAGCTCGTCGGCTCGCACCTGCTCGGCCAGCCCTTCACCGCGCCCGGATATTTCTATTCGCGGCCTTCCGCCGCCGGCAACGCGGGCTACGATCCCACCGCTTCGAGCGGTTCCAATCTCGCGCCCACGAATAAAATGTTGATCGACCGTGTGAACGCCAGCGTGCAACAGCTCCAGCCGACCAATCCCGCCGTCCCGATCCCGGTCGACCTGGTGACTACCTCCGGCTCCGGCCTCGATCCCGATATCACGCCCGCCGCCGCCGAATTTCAGGTTCCGCGCGTCGCCAAAGAACGCGGGATGACCGAGCAGGAGGTGCGCGCCGCTATCGCGCGCCACACCAAAGGCCGTCAGTGGGGCTTGCTCGGCGAGCCGCGCGTCAATGTCCTCGACCTGAACCTCGACCTCGACACCACGCACCCAATGCACTAGCACCCCCGGGGACCGCCAATCTCCAGAGGGGCGCCGTTGTGCAATGCTTGGCGCAGTGCGTAGGGACACAGCCTGCCATAGCCTCTGTTTTCAAAAGTGGGATCCGCGCGTTCGAAAACTCCACAAACTTACTTTTCCGGCCGACTCGCTCGCGATTTTTCCTCCGGCGGCTCAAACTTGTATCCTACCCACGGCTCGGTATGAATGAACCGCGGATGTTTCGGGTCCGGCTCGATTTTCTTTCGCAGCTGGTTGATGAACACGCGCAGATATTCGGTTTCCTCGCCGTAATCCGGCCCCCACACGGCCTGCAGCAGCCGCCGGTGCCCCTGCGCCTTTCCCTGGTTCGCCACCAGATGCCGCAGCAGTTCGAATTCCTTGGGCGTCAGCCGCACCGGCTGCCCCTTCACCGTCACCGAGCGCCTTTCGAAATCGATCCGCAGATCGTTGGACACAAACGGGGCCATCGACTCGGCCGGAGAGGAGCGCCGCAGGCCGGCGCGAATTCGCGCCAGCAGCTCCTCGGACCCGAACGGTTTGGTCACATAATCGTCCGCGCCCGCGTCGAGCGCCTGCACTTTGTCGCGCTCGCTGCCGCGCACCGTCAGCATGATGATGGGAATATCACTCGACGAGCGAATCTCGCGGCACGCCTCCAGCCCGGACATTCCCGGCAGGTTCACGTCGAGCAAAATCAAATCGGGCCGCTCCGCGCGGACCTGCTCGAGCGCCTCTTCGCCCGTGCGCGCTTCGGCCACGGCGTAGCCGTGCGAGGTCAGCGTCGTCCGGAGCACACGGCGGATCTGCGGCTCGTCGTCCACCACCAGGATTTTCGCGGCGCTCATGCGTGCACCGCGACGGGCGCCACGCGGCTGCGGTCAACCGGCAGCGTAAACGAAAAAACCGATCCGCTGCCCGGCTGGCTGGTCAGGTTGATCGTGCCGCCGTGCGCCTCGACGATGGCCTTGGCGATCGGCAGTCCCATGCCCGTCCCCTGGACGCTGTAGCGCTGGTCCTTGCCCCGGTAGAATTTCTCGAAAATCAGGGCGCGCTCCTGATCGTCGATTCCGGCTCCGCGATCAGCCACGCTGGTCGCCACGAAATCGCCGTTCTGCTCCGCCGTGATGGTGATGGGCTGCTCCGGCGGCGAATACTGATTGGCGTTCTCGATCAGGTGCACCAGCACTTCCTGCGCGCGCGCCACGTCCATACGCACCCGCGGCAACCCTTCGGCGATGTTCAGTTTCACTTCGCGGTTGCCGAGTGATGCACGGCAGCGTTCCAGCGACGCGGTGATCACGTGGTCAATCGGCAGCGGCTCCACGTGCAATTCCACCTCGCCCGCGTCCAGTCGCGCCATTTCCGCCGCTTCGCCGACCAGCCGGTTCAGCCGGTCGCTTTCTTCGTCGATGATTGTCAGCAGCTCGTTGCGCTCGGCCGGCGCCAGATTGGGGTTCGAGGTCAGATTCGTCACCGAGGCTTTGATCGAGGTCAGCGGCGTGCGCAGCGCGTGCGTCACCGCATCGAGTAGTGCAGTGCGCAATTTTTCGGCTTCGCGCGCCGCTTCCGTTTGTCCCACCTGTTCGACCGCGCGCGCATGCTCCATCGCCACGGCGATCAGCGTGGCGATGGCCTCCAGAGTCTGCCGGGGCAGCACCGTCCCGGAAATTCCCAAGCTGCCAACCGGATGCACGCCCATGCGCACCGGCAGGAAGCAGACGCTGTTCGCTTCGTCGATCACGGGCTCGTCGCGGGCCAGGATGGATTTCAGGCTCTCGGTGTCGAGCTGTGGCACCACCGGTCCCGAGCGGTAGACTTTCTGTTTGTCCGCCAGAAACAGCGCCGCGGCGCCCACTTCGAAGGCATGCACGATCTGTTCGGGAATCCGGTTTACCAGCTCCATCACGTTGCGCGACTCGAGCAGCCCCTGGCTGAAGGCGTAGAGCTTCTCGATATCGCGCCGGCGCGCCAGGGCGTTTTCCGCCTGCTGCCGCGCGCGCGTGGAAAGATGGCTGGAAATCATGGCCACGGCGAGGAAGGCGAACAGCGCCACCCAGTTTTCCGGATCCGCGATCGTCAGCGTTCCCGTCGGCGGCAGAAAGTAGTAGTTCCACGCCAGCATGCTGACGCCCGACATCACGATCGCCACGGCCATGCCCCAGACCGTGGCCACCGCCAAAATCGCGAGCAGCAGCGTCAGCGCGACCGTGGTGGCATTGACCGGGATCAGTTTGTGGTACAAAAGTACGATCCCGGAAACGATGGCTAACGCGGCTGGAAACTGCAAGATACGCATCAACAGGCGCGCATTCACGGCGTTATTCTATCGTAGCTTTCCGAGCGCCGCTCAAAGAGAATGAACCGTGGCCAAGACTCCTGAAGAATGGCTGGCCGTAACGACGCCTCCAGAAAAAACCAAGGGCGTGCTCAAGCTTTTCCTCGGGTACGCGCCCGGAGTCGGCAAAACCTACAGCATGCTCACCGAGGCGATTCGCCGGCACAGTCGCTGCGAGGACGTGGTGATCGGGGTGGTCGAAACCCACGGCCGCAAAGGCATCGCCGAACTGGTCCCGCAGCTCGAAGCCGTACCGCGGAAGGAGCTCGAATACAAAGGGACACTGTTCGAGGAAATGGACGTGGACGCAATCATCGCGCGCAAGCCGCAGGTCGTGCTGGTGGACGAGCTGGCGCACACCAATATTCCCGGCAGCAAGCATCGCAAGCGCTACGAAGACGTGCTGGAAATCCTGCAGGCGAAAATCGACGTGCTTTCGACGGTCAACATCCAGCACATCGAAAGCATCGCGCCGACGGTGAACGCCATCACCGGGATCGTGGTCCGCGAAACCGTGCCGGACTGGGTGCTGCAGCTTTCCGACGAGACGGTGATGGTCGACCTAACGCCCGAGGCGCTTCACAACCGCATGAAGCGCGGCGACGTCTACAACCAGAACAAAGTGGAGCAGTCGCTGAGGAATTTCTTCCGGCGAGGGAACCTGATCGCGCTGCGGGAGCTGGCGCTGCGGCAGGTGGCCGAGCAGGTCGATCGCAGCCTTTCGTCCTACATGGACGAAAAGGAGATCCGCGAAAACTGGGCGGTGCGGGAACGCATCGCGGTGTGCATCAGCGCGAACCCGCGGGCGCAATACCTGCTGGCCCGGGCGGCGCGGCTGGCGCGGCGGATGGACGCGGAGCTGTTCGCCGTCCACGTCGATACCGGAAACGGCACCGATACGAAGGACGAAAAAGCTCTCGCGGCAAACCTGCAATTCGCCGAAAGCCTCGGAGCCACCGCCGTGCGTCTGAAAGGCACGAGCGTGCCGGACGCCGCAGCGCAATTCGTGCGCGAAAAGCACATTACGCAGATGATCTTCGGCCGCACCGCCGTCGAGGGCTGGCAGAAGCTACTCTACATGAACGCCATCAGCCGATTTCTAAAGGATGCGCCGGCCGTCGACGTCCACATCGTCACGCAGGAACCCGACTGACGCCGGCTTCCTAGAAAACGCGCTTGGTACCCCCCGAGCCACTCGCAACCCCCTGCTATTCAATTGTCAAAGGCCTCCTCCCCCTAACCAACCGGGGTGAGCTACCTGACTACGCCTCGTCGGCAGGGATGTCGAAATTGACGAGGCTGGCGCGAAAGCCGCGCGTCTTCACGGCGCCGTAGATGATTCCGACCGCGAGCCATGCGGCACCCGCGGCTTTCGCCGGCGTGCTGAGGTGCAACCAGATGAAGAAGCAGATGGCGAATCCGGCGAGCGGGGCGGCGAGGTTCGTCCAACGCTTCCTCTCGGCGCGGACGTAATAGCGCATGAAGGCCGCAGCGTTGACGCCCATGAAGGCGATGAAGGCGCCGAAATTCAGCAGCTCGACGCCGCGCTCGTAACTGATGAAAAATGCTCCGGTTAGCGCGATGGCGCCGATCAGCAGGACGTTATTCATCGGAATGCGGCGGCGCGGTTCGAGGGCCCCGAAAAAGCCGCGGGGCACGGCGTCGCTGCGGCCCATGCCGTAAAGCAGCCGGGCGGCGGCGAGCTGCGCGCCCATGCCCGAGCCGATGTTGGCGATCAGGATCGTGAAATTTAGAAGATGAAAGAGGAAAAAACCGCCGACCTGGCGGGCGACCAGCGGGAAAGCCGATTCGACTAAGTCCTTGGGGAACGGCTGGTCGCCCCAGACGAGCTGCGCGGCGTACACCTCGAGTCCGGAAAGCACGCCAGTGATCACGCAGACCAGCACCGTGGCGAGCAGAATATTGCGCCGGGGGTTTTCGGCTTCCTCAGAAAAGGTGGAGATGCCGTCGAAGCCGATGTAGGTAAGGACGGCGAGCGAGGTGCCTCGAAAGACGCGACCGAAATTGAACGTCTGCGGATCATAGAATGGCTGAGTGAAGAATCCGGTCCCGTATTGGTGCAGCCCCCAGAGCGAGCGGAGGACGAAGGCGAAGAAGATTACGACGACGATGCTCATGCCGGCTGCCAGCACTTCGTTGATGCGCGCCGAGGTGTGGATGGCGCGCAGATTGAGGGCTGTGAAAAGCGCGGCGAAGGCGACGGCAAACGCCGCGTACGGCAGGTGCGGAAGGATATTGCCCGCCAGCTCGCTGCAGATCACGGTGCAGACCAGCGGGTTCAGGATGTAGTCCATGACCATGGCCCAGCCGGTGACGTAGCCGAGCGCGGGATGGATTTCGCGGCCCACATAGGTGTAAGCCGAGCCGGCGCTGGGATAGGCGCGGGCCATTTTTCCGTAGCTGATGGCGGTGAACAGCATGGCGACCATGGCGATCAGCAGGGTGGTGACCACGTGGCCGCGCGCTTCGTTGTTGATCGAGCCGTAGATGCCCATCGGAGCGATGGGCTGGATGATCACGATGCCGATGATGATCAGGTTCCAGAGGCTGAGAGCGCGCCGAAGTTTTAGGGGCGGAGCGTCCGCCGTTGGCCGCTGCGTGCGTGCGGCCATCAATGCGGGCCATCGACGCTTAAGGGCAGCGTGTGCGCGGGAACATCAACCGCTCGCAGTGCAACGTTCCAACCTGCGACCTGCAGCGTACTTTCGCGACCCCATGAACGGCCAGATACATACCGGAATGAGACGTCGCGCGTCTCCTCCGGCAAGAGCGAAAAGTAGTTGTCCTCCCAACGGACCGGATACTGCTCGCTGGTCTCTTTGTCGCGTAGTTCAAGACGCAGCTGAAAGGCGAGGTGATCGCTTCGATTGTGGATGTGCAGGTGACCGACCGGGGACCACCCAACTCCTCCGCTGTCGGATGAGAAATCGAGCTTAACGTCGAGGTCATCCGCCCTTGGCAGCGAGCTGAGCGCAGTGAAGTCTTCGTAGGATTTTACGGGCGTGAAGGCGTCGTTGTCTTCGGCGGACCAGTCGTAGACGTTTTTCTTCGCCGAGAGCCAGTAGAAATTCGTGCTCAGCACTTTGCCGAAAGCGTCTTTGAGCACCAGATCGACAAAATAGACCGGCGAGGCCGGGGTGAACGCGCGCTCCGGGAAGGCCCCGGCTTTTGTGACGCCGTCCGCGGGGACGTCGACGGGCACGGTGACGGAGAATCGTTCGTCGAGGCTTGAGTCGAAAAGTTTCGCGGTGACGCTGAGGTTCAAGCCGGGCTGGTACATGCTGTTCACCACGGCGACGCTGCGATCGTCGTAGGAATACATCACGTGCAGCGGCTCGCACGCTTTCTTCACGCCGTAGTATCCGCCGGCGGGCTGCAAGTAGTAATCCCAGAGGTGCCAGATCAGCGAGGGCCAGGCGTTGTTGAGCATCCACTGGATCACGCCGGTCGAGCTGTATTTGTTGCGCGAATAGGCCTCGAACATGGCGCGCTCGGAATCGTAGGCCATGGCTTGCGCTTTGCGCTGGTAGTCGGCGAAGTCGGCGGGCGGGCCGTAGATCGCCTTCATCGCGTCTTCAAAGTGCTGGAGATTTTGGAAGCGCTCTTCACCCGCGTGATCGTTCCACAGGGGATCACCGGGGACGATGTGATCGGCGGGCAGCATTTTCTGCAGGCTGCTCAGCGGCGGGATGGCCGCGCCGGCACCGATTTCGGTGGCGAAGCCGTACGCCCCGCCGAATTTCGAAGTGTCCGCGAGCCAGTAATCGGGCGGCGTGTAGTCGTACGGGCCGCGCATCTTTACGCCGGTGCGGCCGGTGAGCGGCGTGATGTTTTCCGACGCGGACGAGAGAACGGGATTCGGCCAGTCGAGATCCTTGAGTGCGGCGAGAAACGGGCGCTCGATCATCGCGGGCGGCGGCTGGTCGCTGCCGTTGAGCCAGGCGAGCATGCTTGGATGAGTGCGCAGCCTGGCGATCAGCGAACGCAGCGATGCGCTGGCGATTTCGATGTCGCTCTGCTTCCAGTCCGTCCATTTCTGCCAGTAATCGCAGCAGGTCCAGCCGGCCATGACCAGGACACCCTGTTCGTCGGCGAGATCGAAAAACGCGTCCGATTCCATGGGGCCTTCTAGGCGGATGGCGTTGAGATTCAGGTCGCGCAGATATTCGAACTGCGTTTTCAGGCGTTCGGGCGATTCACGCAGGAGCAGGTCCGGCGCCCAGCCACCGCCGCGGATCAGAATGCGTTTGCCGTTGACGCGAAAAAGCAAGTGACCCTGCGGGTCGATGTCGGAGGTGATTTCGCGGATGCCGTAGCGCGCCACCACATGGTCGGAGAGATCGCCGTACTGAGTGGATGTGCGGTCCGACCCAACGCTTTGGGTATGCACGTTGAGATAGAGATCGTGCAGGTGCGGCGAGCCCATTTGCCGGGGCCACCAGAGTTCGGGATTCTGGACGCGGAGCTCGGCGAAATCTTCGGGCGTGAAGCGGATGGTGCGCGTTTCGCCGGACGTGAGTGTGACCTGCTGCTGAAAGTTGTGGCCCTCGAGATCGGCCTGCACCCAGACCGAGACTTGCCCATTGCTTGCGTTATGGAGTTGGGCCTCAACGGTGAGGTCGGCTTCGGCGAGCGACTGCGCGGCGAAATGCGTGATCACCTGCGGCGAGCGGATTTCGACCGGGCCGGTGGTGCGCAGCCAGACGGCGCGCCAGAGGCCCATGTCTTTGTCGGGGGGCGTCGGATTCCAATCGACCCAGTTGATGCCGAGGTCTTTCTCGGTTTGCGCGATGGTTTCCACCGCGAGTGCGTTCTCGCCGTTGGGCGCGAGAAGCGGCGTGACGTCAAATTCGTAGGTGCGGTAGGCGCCGGCGATTTCGTGCGAATCGGCGAGGCGATGGCCGTTAAGCCAGATGTTGGCGCGATTGTTGATGCCGCCGAAATTCAGCCAGACGTGGCGGCCGTTCGCGGCGGCGGGCGTGGGGAATTCGGTGCGATACCACCAGGAGCAGCGGAAGGGGCTGTCTTTCGGCATGGAGCGGATGGAAAACATTTTGCCGGGGGGATAGTCCATGCCGGGGAGTTGGCGGAGGTGATCGCCGAAATAAGGGTCCGGATACGTTTTGTCGGCTACCAGGGCGGCTACCACGGTTGAGGGGACGGTGATTTTGTGCCAGCCGTCGGTTGGGAAACCGGCCAGCGAGATCTGGGTCCCTGGGACGGAGGTTTTGCAGGCAGATTGGAGGGTCCAGTTGTCGTGGAGTTCGAGGCGGGGGTTTGGCGATTGAGCGAAGGCCTGCAAAGGCAGGGCAAAAACAAAGGAAAACGTTGCGGCGAGTTTTTGTGCGAGGCGCATGATCTGACGGCACGAGCATCGTACATCGCGCCAAGGTCTTGCGGAAAGGCGCCAATCTGGCCTTGCTCGGGGCAAGGCTGGCGGTCCGGGGGAACTGATTGGTGCGCGTATGCGGCAGTTGTTGCGAAGTGGAGGTCGTAAGAGCACAAGAGTGTCTGTGCCGCTCCAAACCTTCTACAGGTGCGGGAGCTGCGAGACGTTCCAACCGCCGCCTAGGGCCTTGATCAGCAGGACGCTGGCGGCCATGCGACGGGTCAACACGTCGACGTCGGCGCGCTCGTCACCGAGTGCGGCGCTTTGGGCGGTGGTGACTTCCAGGTAGTTGGCTACGCCGCCTCGGTAGCGGCTGTTGGACAAGTCGAGCGAGTGCTCGGCTGCGGCGACGGCAGCGTCCTGAACGCGGGCTTCGTTTTCGAGGACTCGGAGCGCGGAGAGATTGTCCTCCACTTCCTGAAAGGCGGTGAGCGTGGTTTGGCGGTAGGTGTCGACGGATTTGTCGTAGGAGGCGCGGGCTTGTTCGTTGAGGCTGCGGCGCTGGCCGCCATCAAAAAGCAGCTCGGCGGCCGAACCAGCGAGTGACCAGAAGGCGCTTGGGCCGGTGAGAAGATTGTGGATCTGCTCGCTTTCGAAGCCTCCGCCGCCGGTGAAAGAGAAGACCGGATAGTAGGCGGACCGCGCGACGCCGATTTGGGCATTTGCTTCCTGCATACGGCGTTCGGCCGCGGCAATGTCGGGCCGGCGCTCGAGAAGCTCCGAGGGCAACCCGCTCGGAATCGCCGGCGGCGGCATCGTGAGCGGCAAAGGTTGCTGGCTGAATTCGGCGGCAGCCTTGCCGATCAGGACAGCGATGGCGTGCTCGAAGGCGGTGCGATCGACGGCCACGTCGATGGCCTGCGCGCGGGTGGTTTCGAGCTGGGTTTGGGCCTGCGCCACGTCGACGGCGGAGGCGACTCCGCCCTTGTAACGGCTGTCAGTCAGCTGAAGCGCCTTTTCGTAGGACGTGACGGTGGAATCAAGAAGCTGCTGCTGCGAATCGAGGCCGCGCATCTGAAAATAATCGAGCGCCAGTTCCGCGTGCAGACTCAGCTCCGTATTCGCCAAATCCGCGGCAGTGGCCTGCGCTTCCGAACGCGCAGACTCAACCGATCGGCGCACGCGTCCCCAGACATCCGGTTCCCAGGAAACGTCAATGGGCGGCAATTGATAATCGGCGTAGGTTATGGGCGAGGTTGTGCCGAACAGGGCTTTGGACTGCGATTCGCGCGCACCGGCCGCAGACGGATCGGCGGTTACGGTGGGATAGTACGCGGCGCGAACGGCGCGAATCGTGGCGCGCGCGATCACGAATTGCGCCTGCGCTTCTTTCAGAGTCTGGTTCGAGACGGTGACCTGCTCTTCCAGAGCGTTGAGCTGCGGGTCGCCGTAAATCTCCCACCATTTGCCTTTCGCCGCGTCGTCGCTCGGCTGCGCGGCCTTGAAGTTGGCGGATTCTTTATAGGCGGCAGGAACATCCGTCGTGGGCCGGACGTAATTCGGTCCGACCGTGCAGCCGACGAGCAGGAGCGCGATGATGCCTAGCGCTCCCGCCCGGGTTTGGCGCCATCGGCTTCGAGCGAGCGCAACAATTCGCGGCACGAGCGGCTTACTTCTTGGCGTAGGTGACCCTCCAAATGGAGTTCGAGCCGTCATCGGTGACCATCAACGATCCATCGCTTGCGACTGCTACACCGACCGGACGTCCCCAGCAATTTCCATCGGGAGTCACGAAGCCGGTGAGGAAGTCCTGGTATTCGCCGCTGGCGTGGCCGTTTTTCATCGGAACGAGAACGACCTCGTAGCCGGTGCGGACAGAGCGGTTCCACGAGCCGTGCTCGGCACCGAAAAGGTCGCCCTTATATTGTTTGGGGAACTGCTTCGCTTCGTAGAAGGTGATGTTCAACGAGGCGTTGTGCGGTTCCATCAGCACGTCGGGGACGATGGCTTTCGACTGCAGTTCGGGATGCTTGCCGGGGAAGCGCGGGTCAGGATGGCCGCCGGTGTAATACCAGGGCCAGCCGTAGAATCCGCCCTGCTTCACGGAGGTGATGTAGTCGGGCGGGATATTGTCGCCGAGCTCGTCGCGCTCGTTGACGGAGGTCCAGAGTTCGCCGGTGGTGGGATTCACGGTGACGCCAGAACCGTTGCGAATACCGGTGGCGTAGACGTCGAGGTTCTTGCCGTCGGGATCGGCGACGAGGATGTCGGCGCGGTGGAATTCGCTCTTGTCGGTGTCGATGTCGGTGACGTTGGTGTGCGAGCCGACGGAGATGAACATTTTCTTGCCGTCGAGGGAGAAGGCCACGCCGCGGGCGAAATGGTTCGGGCCGGCGGGGAGATCGGGCACGATCGTTTCCGAAGGGCCCGTGGCTTTCAGGTCGCCGCTGGCGTAGGGAAAGCGGAGAACCGCGTTGGTATCGCCGACGTAGAGATATTGCGGGTTCGCGCCGGGGGGATAGAGAGCGAGACCGAACGGAAGATTCAGGCCCGTGGCGAACACCTGCATCTGCGCCATTTTTCCGTCGGGGCCGCTGCGGAAGGCGATGACTTCACCCTGATTTGTGGCGGCCACGAACATGTCGCCATTCGGCGCGATGATGATGGTGCGCGGGGCGATGGGCTTGCCGTCGTCGGCCTTGAGGCTGTCGGCGTAAAGCTCGACTTTAAAACCGGCGGGCGCCTGAGGCCACATGTCGCCGCGCGGAACCGGGCGCGAGAAAACAGCCGCGGATTTCGTCGCATAGGGATCGGGCAGATCCGCCGCCGTGATGTGGTGGACGTTGCCGGGCGCTTCGCCCTTAAAATCAGTGAACACGCCCGGAGTGCCGGGCTTGGCGTTGGGGTCGACAGGATGGCTCGGTGGTGGTGTGAAGCCTTGGGCGCCCACGGCATGTTCCATATGCGCGACGACGAAAAGAAGCAATACGAGGCCCAATACGATTGCCAGGCTTTGATAGAGACGTTTCATTCTCATTCCCCCTTCAAGTTGCGAAATTTGCGTCGCATCGCTATTTCCGGATTCCATTCCGGGAATCACTCTGAGCTGCCGGGCGCTTGTCCCGCGGCTCCGTTCGCGCTCGAGCTTGCCTCGCGGACGGTTTCACCTTCTATCAGCGAATCCGGAGGATTCGCAATCACCGAATCGGTGGCGGAGAGACCGGCAACAATCTCAACCTCACTACCCAGATCGCGGCCGATGGTGATTTTCGCGAGCGCGGCACGATTGCCGTTTTGCACGGTGCCGACCTGCAAACCCTCGGAGCGAAAAATCAGCGCGCTGACCGGGACAATGAGAGCAGGCACGCCCGACGGAACGCTCAGGTGAACTTCGGCGTAAGCACCGGGAAGGAGCTCGCCGCTGGTGTTATCCACATCGACCTCGACCAGCAAGGTGCGCGAGGCCAGATCAATCGCGTCGGCCGTGCGCACCAGTTTTCCCTGAAAGCGGCGCCCCGGAAATTCCTGCAGCGTCAGATTGGCCAGGATTCCGGGCTTGGCTGCCTGCGAGTATTGCTGCGGCACGTTGATATAGACGCGTAGCGTGCGGATCGCCGCGATATGGAACAGTTCGGCCGCAGGGCCGCCGGCGCCGGAATTGATCAGGTGGCCAACGTCGGTATTGCGCGCGGTGATCACACCGTCGAACGGCGCGTAGATTTTCTCGAAGGATTGCAGCTCCTCGAGGCGTTTCAGATTCGATTCAGCGGAGGCGACCATGGCTTTCTTGGCCGCGAAATCGCCGTTCGCGTTGTCGACGTCCTGCTTCGAGACGGAGTCGGTTTTCAGCAAATCTTCGTAGCGCCTGGCGGTGATTTCGGAAAGCTGAAAGTTTGCCTGAGCGGTGTTCAGGTCCGCGCGGGCCTGATCGAGCTGCTGATCGACCTCGGGCGTTTCGATATCGGCCAGCAGCTGTCCCTGCTTCACGCGGCCGCCGATGTCGACGTACCATTTCTTGAGGTAGCCGTTGGTGCGTGCGTAAATCGGCGAATCGGTGAAGGCCTGAATATTTCCGGGAAGAATAATTTCGGCTTCCGGCGCGCCGAGCTTGGGATGAATCACGGAGACCGTAGGAACAGCCAGATCGTTTGTCTGGTCGCGAAGAGCCGCCCTGGCTCGCCGGCGGGGGATGATTCCCGCCACCACGATGGCCGCGACGATCAACAGCGCGAGGATCACCCATAGAGCGCTGCGTCCGGAACGCGGCTGTCCGGCTGTGGGAGATCCCGATTCCTTACCCTCGGTCATACACTCCTTTTCCGCTCCTTTATATTATCGGTCCTCATTAGACGTTTTCCGCCCGAAGTTGTTTCACGAGCGGGCCCCTAAAGAATCCTCTTGCCCCCGGCTGTGCACCGCGCTGAATACCACGGGAACGAAGAAGAGCGTGGCCACGGTCGCAAACAGCAGACCGCCAATGACGGCGCGGCCCAGAGGCGCGTTCTGTTCGCCGCCTTCACCGAGGCCCAGCGACATCGGGAGCATGCCGATGATCATGGCCAGCGCGGTCATCAGCACGGGACGGAAGCGCGTGAACCCCGCATCGAGGGCGGCTTCCGACGGAGTCTTGCCCGCCGCAAGCTTTTCCTTCGAGAAACTGATTACCAGAATGCTGTTCGCCGTGGCGACTCCCATGCACATGATCGTGCCGGTGAGGACGGGTACGCTGATGGTAGTTCGGGTGACGAACAGAAACCAGACGATTCCGGCCAGGGCCCCAGGCAACGCCATCAATATGATAAACGGATCAAGCCACGACTGAAAATTCACCACGATCAGCAAGTAGACCAGGAGGATGGAAAATCCGAGTCCGGACAGCAGGCCGATAAACGACGAGTTCATCGTCTCGATTTGGCCGCGGACTATGACGCGGGATCCGGCCGGCAAGTCCTTCTTAAATTGGTCGATGATCGGCGTCATTTCTCGAGCGACGCCGCCCAAATCGCGTCCGTCCACGGCGCCGTAGATATCAATGGCGGACTCGATGTCGTAATGGTTGACCACTCCCATCTCGGCGCCCCTGCTGAACGAGGCCAGGCTTCCGAGAATCTGCGGCGTGACATTGCCGGCGCTGGCATTGGCGACCGGAATGTTCTGAAGATCCTGAAGCGAGTTCACGCGGTACTGGGGAGTTTGCGTGGTGATGCTGTAGCTCACGCCGGTACCAGGGTCGAGCCAGAATGCCGGGGCGGTCTGGAAGCTGCCGCTGAGCGCAATCAACAGGTTCTGCGCCACATCGCGCTGCGTATATCCGACCTGGTCCGCCTTGGTGCGGTCCACGTCGAAGTGCAGCTTCGGATAGTTGAACGGCTGCTGTATCCGCAGATCCACCATGCCCGCGACAAATTTCAGGCGGTTCAAAAGCTTTTCGGCGAAATAACGGTTTGCCACCAGGTCGCGGCCTACGATTTTGACGTCGACCGGCGCCGGAAGGCCGAAATTCAAAATTTGGGTCACGATGTCGACCGGCAATTCATAAAACGTGACGCCCGGAAAATCGCGGCCGAGTTTCGAGCGGAGGTCGCGGACGTATTCATCCGTCGGGCGATGGCCGGACGCGAGCTCCACCTGAATGTCGGCGTCTCCGGGACCGATGGGCGCCGAGTTGCTGTACAGCAGGTTCAGGGTGCTGTAGGGAAGGCCAATGTTGTCAAGAATGGTGCGGAGATCCTTGGGAGGGATCTCCTGCCGGATTTCCGACTCGACGCGGTCGCAAAGCGCGGCCGTGTCCTCGATCCGGGTGCCGGTGGGCGCGCGGAGATGCAGAATGAATTCGCCGCTGTCAACGCTCGGGAAAAAATCTTCTCCCACGATCGTCAATAGCGCAAAAGAAAGAGTGCAGAAACCAAGGAAACAGAAGATGAAAACCCTACGGTGCCGGATGGCCGCTTCGAGCAGGCGGTGATAGCCTTCCCGGAAGCGATCGAATCCCGTTTCGAATTTCGCTTGCATGCGCACCAGCGGGTTCCCGGATTGTTCGATGCGCTCCTTCCGCTCATCTTCGGTCTGCTCGATGAGCAGATAGCGCGCCATGGTAGGCACCAGAGTGCGCGAGAGCAAGTACGACGCGAGCATGGCGAAAACGACGGCCTCTGCCAGCGGCACGAACAGATACTTGGGAACTCCGGTAAGAAAGAACATGGGCACAAACACGATGCAAATCGAAAGAGTCGAGACCAGCGCAGGCACGGCAATCTGCGATGCGCCGTCCAGAATCGCCTGGATGATTTCCTTTCCCTGATCGAGATTGCGGTTGATGTTTTCCACTTCCACGGTCGCGTCATCGACCAGGATGCCAACGGCGAGGGCGAGCCCCCCAAGCGTCATGATGTTGATCGTCTGTCCCAGGGCGCTCATGACGATCAGTGAGGTCAGGACCGAAAGCGGGATCGAGACGGCGATAATGATCGTGCTGCGCCCGCTCCCGAGGAACACCAGGATCATCAGGCCTGTCAGGCAGGCTGCAATCGCGCCTTCGCGCACCACGCCGGTGATCGAAGCCTTCACAAAAATGGACTGGTCCGAAAGGGCGTGAATATCGACGTGCTCGGGCAGAGAAGCCTCAACCGTGGGCAGCTTCTTCCGCACGCCGTCGATAACGTCGAGCGTCGAAGCGTCCCCCAGCTTTAGGATGGACATCAGAGCCGCGCGCGCACCGTCGACCCGGACGATGTTCGTTTGCGGCGTGAAGCCGTCACGCACGAAACCGACATCGCGAACGTAGATCGTGGAACCGTTGACCGTCTTGATCGGGAGATCGTTCAGCTCATGGACGGTTTGTGGCGAACCGTTCATGTCCACCTGATACTCAAACGTCCCGATCTTAGCTGTGCCGGAGGGAAGGATCAGGTTCTGCGCGTTGATGGTGTTGACCACATCGAGAGGGGAAACCCCCTTGGACTGCATCGCCGTGGTGTTCAGGTCGACCATGACGGTGCGCTGCTTCCCCCCATAAGGATAGGGGATGGCGATGCCCGGAACATTGATGAGGCCGGTGCGGATGAAGTTCTGGCCCATATCGGCGAGTTGCTGCTCGTTGAGCGAAGGAGCGGAAAGCCCGAGCTGCAAAATCGGAACGGAGGAAGCGTTGTACGTCAGGATGAACGGCGGCGTGATCCCGGGAGGCAGGTTGCGCACGGTGCTCTGGCTGATCGCCGTTACCTGTGCAACAGCGCTGCCGATATTCGTTCCAGGATGGAAAAACACTTTGACCAGACCGATGCCGTTCAGCGACGTTGATTCAATATGCTCGATGTCGTTGACCGTCGTGGTGAGCGATCGTTCGTAGTTGTAAATGACCCGTCCGGACATCTCCTCTGGGGCAAGACCCGTGTATTGCCAAGAGATGGCGATGACAGGGATGTCGATGTTCGGAAAAATGTCGACCGGCGTGCGGACGATCGAGACGACGCCCAGTATCAGTATCAGGATCGAGGCGACGACAAAGGTGTACGGACGGCGTAAAGCCAGTCGGACAATCCACATCTGTTCAGCGCTCCAGGAACCCCATTAGTGGCACCCCTATAAGACGTGCGACCAGGCCGCGAGGGTTCCCCCGATTGCTTAGGGATATAGTACCGCACGAACTGCCTCCGGTCACCGAGCGCGGTAGCCGCGCGGAACGGACGGCGATCGGTATCGGACATCAAACTCCGATGTAACGGCTGCGATTTTGTTGCATCCAATCATCGTCTGGATGTAAGCGACGTATCTCGGGTTGATTCTGGTCTGGAATTCAGAGTTTAGAGAACGTAAGGCCCATGGAATACGCAAAGATCGGCGGAACAGACATCGAAATCTCGCGAGTTGGCCTGGGGACATGGGCGATCGGGGGATGGATGTGGGGCGGGTCCGACGAGCGCGAATCCATCCGAACAATCCATGCTGCGATTGACCGAGGGGTCACACTGATCGATACGGCTCCCGTTTACGGCTTTGGGCGCTCCGAGGAAATCGTCGGCAACGCGATTGCCCAATACGGCCGGCGCGAAAAGCTGGTGATCGCCACAAAGGTGGCGCTCGAATGGAAGGATGGCGGCATTTTCCGGAACGCGTCGCGGCAAAGGATTTTACAGGAGATCGAAGACTCGCTGCGGCGCCTGGGCACCGAGTACATCGATATTTACCAGGTTCACTGGCCTGATCCGCTGACGCCCATCCAAGAGACGGCAGAAACGATGATGGAGCTTCACAGACAGGGAAAGATTCGCGCCATTGGGGTGAGCAACTTTTCGCCGAGGCAGATGGAAGAGTTTCGGCGGGCGGCTCCCCTGCACACCGATCAGCCGCCCTACAACCTCTTCGAACGCGAGATCGACGGCGATGTCCTGCCCTACGTCCGAGAGCACAACATCGCGACTCTTGTGTATGGCTCGCTTTGCCGCGGACTCCTGAGCGGCACAATGAAACCGGACACGAAATTCGGCGGCGACGATATTCGCAAAATCGATCCCAAGTTTCAGCCGCCGCGTTATGCGCAATATCTTCGAGCCGTGGCTCGGCTGGATGAGTTCGCGCAGAGGAAATTCCAGAGACGCGTGATAGACCTGGCGATGCGCTGGGCACTGGACCAGCCCGGCGTGACCACGGCTCTGTGGGGCGCGCGGCACCCGGAGCAAACCTCCGCGGTGGCCGAACTGGACGGCTGGCGCCTGGACGCGGCAGATTGTGCCGAGGTGGCAAGGATCGTGCAGGAGTCGGTAGCGGACCCGGTGGGCCCTGAGTTCATGGCACCTCCTACTCGGAACCCAGAGGCTCCTGCGGAAAATGCTGCAAGTGCAGGGCATTCAACCCGTTGACGTACGTTCAGGCGCCCCGCGAGAGCGGATTTTCTGGTTTTGGGGGCGCCATCCAGAAGGAGGGAACCAATGACCGGAGAGGTGGTCCATGTTTTTCTGTTCGCAGTGATCGTGTTAGCGTCGATGGTCTGCATATTCGGACCAATTGCCGTGCTCGGTGTGATGTTTTGGAAGTGGCATACGGAGCTGCGGCAAACCTCGCGCCTGCGGCTGGCTCGATCCACCCAAGTGAAGTAGCTGCCGGTGTTTACGGGCTGGACTCCCCAAGGGTCAATTTGCCGCCGGAAGCCAGGAGTTTTCCGTTTTCTAGGAAGCGGCGGCGAAACATTTGCACATCGCCCGCTCCTGGCTGGAAAGCCCGGGCGGCCACCGTTTTCCTTTCTTGTCCTGAAAAATCAACAGCGGGAGTATTTTTGCGTGGAAGTAAGGCCTTCCTGCGCGGCTTCCAGATGGCGCACCGTCGGCGCGAGATCATGTTTTTCGAAGCAGCGCGCGATGGCTTTTCCGATCTCGTCGTAGCGGCCGGTGGCCAACGCCACGGCGCTGGGTCCGGCACCGCTCAGCGCGATTCCCAGCAACCCGGGCATTCGCGGCAGCGCAAGAGCTTCGGCCAGCCCCGGAATCAGGGACTGGCGCGCGTGTTGGTGCAGGCGGTCCTGCATCGCGTCCCACAGCAATTCGTAGCGGCGATCTTCTAAAGCGGCGACGAACAGTGCCGACCGTTGTAAATTAAAGACGGCGTCGGCGCGGGGCACGCTGGCGGGCAGCACGGCGCGCGATTTTTTCGTTTCCAGCTTCACGTTCGGCGTCACCACGATCAGGCGAATCACCTTAGGCCAGTCCTTGCGCACGGCGGCGACGGTGCCGTCGGGCCGGGTGAAGGTGACCACCAGCCCTCCCAGCAGCGCGGCGGCCACATTGTCGGGATGGCCTTCCATTTCCGTAGCGTACCGCAGCGCCGCGTCTTTTTTGACGGCGCGCCCGGTGACGGTGAATCCCAGCGCGATGCCGGCGACGGTGGCGGCGGCGCTGCTTCCCAGGCCGCCGGCGACGGGAATCTGGTTCTGCACGGCGATACGCACGCGGGGAAGAGAAAAGCCTTCGCGCTCAGCGGTGAGGCGCATTGCGCGGGCGATCAGATTTTGGTCGGGATCGCTTGGAAGTTCCGAGGTACCGCGTACACCGCGGCCGCGAACGCGCGCGCGTCCTTCCGGTTTCGCGAGCACGGTGGCGCGCACGCTCAGATACATTTCGAGCGCGAGGCCCAGGCAGTCGAATCCCGCGCCCATGTTCGCGGTGGAAGCGGGGACGCGCACTTCAAACGAACTTTGCCGGGAGGAAGTCATTGAATTCGACGAAATCGCGGCAGCTTAAATTCCAAGCGCCGTCAACACGAGCGCCGCCGCTCCATTGCGGAGAGTATCGCAGATTTGTTGGCCGCGACGCGCTCGGGACTATTTTGAAACGCGCCGCAGATCGGCTGCGGCGTCGAGCCGTCCTTCGCATCCGAATCGATCGCCAGCCCTCCGCGATGATAGTTGGCGGCGTAGTCGGCGTCTTTCAGCATGTGGCCGGTGAGCACGGCGATCACGTTTTCGTCCGAGCCAATTTTTCCTGCGGCGACGAGTTTCTTGATTCCCGCGACAGTGGTGGCCGATCCCGGCTCGCAGCCGATGCCGTCCCGCCCGATCATGGCCTTCGCGTCGGCGATTTCCTGCTCGCCTACGGAGATCACTTCACCGCCCGAACGCAGCACCGCGCGCAGGGCCTTCTTCCACGATACGGGCGCGCCGATTTTGATCGCGGTCGCCAGCGTGCGGGGATTTTCCACGGGCGCCATCGTGGCCGGCAGATTCTCGCCGCCTGCGGTTTGCTGGCGATCGAGCGACGCGAAAAGGCGCGCGACCGGGGCCGCGCCTTCGGCCTGAATCACGCTGAGCTTCGGAATACGGCTGATCAATCCCAGATCCAGCAGCTCCTGGAATCCTTTGCCGAGCGCGGTGCTGTTGCCCATATTCCCTCCGGGAACCACGACGTGGTCCGGGACTTGCCAGAGGCACTGCTCCATCATTTCGAACGCCACGGTTTTCTGGCCCTCAATGCGAAACGGATTGATCGAGTTTGCGACGTAGATCGACGGGTCGTCGCCCAGTTCCTGAATCAGGCGCATGCAGTCGTCGAAATTCCCGTCGATTTCACAGACCAGCGCGCCATAGTCGAGCGACTGCGCCAGTTTTCCAGCGCTGATCTGGCCCCGCGGCAGCAGCACGGCGGCCTGCAATCCGGCCCGTCCCGCGTAGGCAGCCAGGCTTGCCGAAGTGTTTCCCGTGCTCGCGCAAACAGCCGTTTTAGCGCCCAGCACGACGGCTTGCGTGACCGCCGCGCTCATGCCCGTATCCTTGAACGAGCCGGTCGGATTGCAACCCTGATGCTTCAGCCGCAAATCGTTCAACCCGCAGTACCCCGCGGAGCGTGGGCCGTGATAGACCGGCGTATTGCCTTCGAAGAGCGTGACGAACGGAACCGGCGCGTCGAACGGCAGCATTTCGCGATAGCGCCACACACCGCTTCTGTCGATCGGATCGTGCGAAGCTGCCCGCGACGCCCAGCGCTTGCGCAATGCCGCGGCATGGCCCCCGGCGCGCAGTCCATCGAGCCGGCAATCGATCTCGAGCGTGCCGCCGCAGCGCGGGCACACATAGATCCGCTCGCGCAGTCCATACGTGCCGCCGCACGACCTGTCGATACAGCGCTGCACGGCCTTTTCCGTTGCGCGCGCGGTCTTTTCCATCATTTCAGGAAGCCTTGGCTTTCGGTCCCGCCAGCGCGAACTCACGGTGAGTCGCTGCCAGCGCCGCCTTCATGTCTTTTTCCGAGACCACAAAGGAAATGTTCGATTCCGAAGAGCCCTGCGCGATGGCGATGATGTTCACGTTGTCGCGGCCCACGGCGCTGAGCGTGCGGCCGGCCACACCCGGAGTGCCACGCATGTTCTCACCCACCACGGCGACGATGGCGATGGTCGAATCGACGGTGATGTGCTCGACTTTTTCGTGCGCCACATCCTGCGCGAATTCCTTGCGCAGCGCTTCCACGGTGCGCTTGGCATCCTGCGCGGCGACGATGAAGCAGATGTCGTTCTGCGACGACGATTGCGAGATCAGCAGAATATTCGCGTGCACTTCCGCGGTGGTCGAGAATGTGCGTCCCACCACATCGGGCAGGCCCACGATGCCCGGCCCGCCGACGGTGATCAGCGCAACGTCGCGAATCGCGGTCAGCGCTTTTACTCCGCCGCCGTTGGTCCGGCCCTTGGGCGTTATTTTCGTGCCGGTTTTTTCGGGCCAGAAGCTGTTGCGAATCCAAACCGGAATCTTCGCTCGCGAAACGGCGTGCAGAGTTTTCGGGTGCAGTACTTTCGCGCCGAAATAGGCCAGTTCGCTGGCCTCGCGGTAGGAAATTTCCGGAATCGTGCGCGCTTCGGGAACAAGCCGCGGATCGGCGGTCATGACGCCATCGACGTCGGTCCAGATGATCACTTCGGCCGCGCCCAGCGCCGCTCCGAGAATCGTCGCTGAATAGTCCGAGCCACCACGGCCGAGCGTGGTCAGCACGCCCTCCAGAGTCGCTCCGATAAATCCAGTCACGATGGGCACCACGCCCTGATTCAGCAGCGGCCGCAGCCGCTTTTCGGAATTCGCGCGCGTTTCGTCCATCCGCGGATCGGCGCCGTTGTGCACCGCATCGGTGACGATACACTCCGTCGCCTCTACAGGTTCACACTTCGCGCCCAACATGCCGAGCGCGCCCGCGACCATCGGCGCCGAAAGGCGTTCGCCGAGGCTCGCAATCGCATCGAGCGTGCGCGGGGTCAGCTCCCGCAGCATCGCCGTGCCGCGGCAGAGCCGCTCGCCTTCATCGAAAATCCTGCTCAGGCAGCCGGCGATCTGTTTGCGTTTGGCTTCGTCCGGAACCAGCGCCCCGAGAGCCGTTTCATGTTGCTGCCGCAGCGCCGCGAACACTGCTTCCGCGAGCTTGCTTTCGCCCGCTGCTGCGAGATTCGCTGCTTCGATCAAACGGTTGGTCACACCGCTCATCGCCGAAACCACTGCCACGATCGGCCCATCCTTCGCTGCGTCGTTCAGGATTTGCGCCACGCGCCCGATGCAGGACGCATCGCCCACGGACGTACCGCCGAATTTCATGACCTGCAATGGCTTTTTCATGTCTTGGGAGAAAACGGCGCAAAGCAATTCGAAGTGGCCTGATGCGATTGCAACCTGGCGTTTACGATGGCCGCGCCATTAAAAACTATACACTATGCGGCCGAATCTGCGCGACGGCGGATGCGGTGTGACGTAACGGAAACCAAATCCGAGGTGTCATATCATTCCGAGACCGCGGGAAGCTCGTCAGAGAAATGTGTTAGCCACCGAAGAACACCGATGAACACAGATAAAAACCGATGCTTCCTAAGATCTCCTCTCGCCCTGATCCGCGTTCATCTCTGGCCAGTGCCTTTCTCCCGAAGCTAAAACAAAACCGCCTGCCGGGGAGGCAGGCGGGTCGTCCATGATGCGGGAAGCAGGGTTTGCCGTACTTACCTTTGGGCCACCAGCGCGGCGATGATCGTGCTGGCCTGCGGCGTGCCGAGCCCGGTCAGGTAGTCGTAGCCGGCGGAGGCGGTGCAGATCGCACCGCACGAACCATTGGTGCCCGCCGTGACGGCGTGGAAATCGGACTGGATGGCCGTCTTGGCCAACGAATAGAGTGTCGTGTCCGTGCTCGAGAGCGCCGCTTTACGCTCCGCCACTCGCATCGAATTGCTGATGGCAATCAGCGCGGCCCACTGCGGCGTGCCCGCGCTCGTGCCGCCTACCTGAAACCATCCTGAGTAGCCGCTGATGCCAACTGAATCGTAGACAGCGTAACCCGTGCCCGGATTGCCATCGTAAGACACGTCCGGGCTGCCGCGGTAGCCGCGCGCATTGTCCGGGATTCCAAATTGCGACTGGAACGACGGCTCGCGTTCATAAACGCTCAATCCGCCGCCGCTGCCGCTCCACGCCGTTTCGCTCTGATATGCGCCGCTGGCGTTCAGTGTCAGCGAAGTTCCGCCCACGCCGATCACCTCCGGCGAGACGGCAGGATACGCAACGCCCGTTCCGGCGTCGCCCGAAGCAGCCACAAAGGTCACGCCGTTTGAGACGAAGTTCTTGTCCATGCTCGATTCAGTCGACCATTCCGAAGCGGTCCAGCTCATCGAGACCACCGAAGCTCCGTTGCGCACTGCGACCACAGCGCCATTGATCAGGTCGCTCAGGTTGTTGGTCGGCGTTTCAACCAGCACAATGGTCGCTTTCGGCGCAATAGCGTGTGCCCATTCGACGTCCAACGCGATTTCCATCGCCCAGTTCGGATTCGCAGGCGGCAGTTTTCCATTTCCGTAAACTTTGCGGAAGCAGCCGTTGCTGCTGGTGCAGGCTGGCAAGCCGAATTGCGCGTCGAACACGCCGAGGTCGGCTTGCACGTTCGGATCGTCGTAGGCGTCCACGATGCCAATCGTTTGTCCAGAGCCCTGGTTGCTGACCAGGTCGAAACCATATGCGTGGCGGATCTGCGCCGGAGCGAACGCGGACGTCGGAGGCGTCCCCGTGCCGGTCGAACGGGCAGCCGTGGGGTCGACCGGATAGAGCACATAGTGCGGGCGCATGAAGCTGACCGGGTTTTCGCCGCCTTCGGTCAGGCGCGGCAGGTTCTGGATCACCTGCTGTGCAACAAGCGGACGACTGAAGCCCACAGCAGTGGTCAGAACGATGATCAGGCTCAGTGCGGCTTTGCGGATTCCCTCAGTTCGCATCTCATTCACCCCTGTCTGCGTGGTCCCCTCTGCGGTCGGGAACCGTCGGCTTAGTTGGGGCCGACGACACCAACGTACCTTCCCGGCCCGTAGTGGCCCATAGGACAGGATTCATATTTGACTGGTACCAAAGTTCAGGCGGGGAACCCTTGCCGGGGCGCAGTTACTAGTGTAAATATCCTATTATCATCTAGTTACAAATGTACTGGCGAGAGCGCGAAATGGGGAAGGACGGTTGGGTCAAGTCTTGCGGCGAATCCCGGTTTTCTCGGCAGCCAGGGCGCCGGTATAGATTGCCATTCCCACGGCGGCGTCCATCCCGGCCTTCTCGAGCGCGCTGACCTCACGCATGCTGCGGATGCCCCCAGCAGCCGTGATTGGTAATTTTGTTACATCCTGGAGCCGCCTGAACCAGCCCAGATCCGTACCCTTCATCGTGCCCTCGTTGTCGACCAGGGTAGAGAGAAAGCCGGAGCAGTAGAGCTCCAGCTCCGGAATCACGTCGGCGGGCCGGAGTTTGAGCTTTTCGCGCCATCCTCGGACGACGATGCGACCGCCTTGGGTGTCGATGGCGATGATGATGTGCTGGCGGCCCACCCGTTTCGCCAGGGCGCTCAAAAATTGGCGATCGACTGTGCCTTTGCGAAACGCCGCGCTGCCGACGATGACTCTCGCCGCGCCCCAGGAAAGGATTTTCGCCGCGCGCGCGACCGTGCGAATCCCTCCACCAACGCGCACCTCTGGTTTCGCGCTGCGGCAGAGCCGCTTGATCCACCGGGCGTTCGAGCCCGTCCGCATCGCCGCATCAAGATCGATTACATGCAAAATCGGATAATCGCCAAATCGATCGAGCAGGCCGAGCACGTCGTCCACCGCCAGCGCCCGCCGCCGTCCGCGCACCAGCTGCACGGCTTGGCCACCTTGAAGATCGATGCAGGGGATGATCATGGAATTGGCGATTGCGTTGGCATGCAGCTCAGCGGCTCAATCGAATCGGCACGCCGCGGTCCGCCAGGAATTTCTTCATCGCCGCGATCGACCGCGTCTCCTGATGAAAAATCGACGCAGCCAGCGCAGCATCCGCCTGCCCGCCCGTAAAGACCGCGAGAAAATCTTCGAAGGTGCTCGCGCCGCCCGACGCGATCACCGGCACAGGAACCGTCTGCGCGATTTTCGCCGTCAGCTCGCAATCGAACCCGCTGCAAGTGCCGTCGCGATCGATCGACGTAAGTAAAATTTCTCCAGCGCCGCGCGACACGGCTTCAGCCGCCCACTTCGCGGCGTCCAGCCCCGTCGCGTCGCGACCGCCGCGCGTGTAGGCCTCCCACGAGTCGCCCTTGCGCTTTACGTCCAGCGACAGCACCACCGCCTGCGCGCCGAATTGCTGCGAAAGCTCCGCAATCAGCCCCGGCCGCTCAACGGCCGCCGTGTTCACCGTCACCTTGTCCGCGCCCGCCCGCAGCACGGCGCGGCCCTCCTCCATTTTTCGAATCCCCCCGCCGGCCGTCAGTGGGATATTCAGCTGTTCGGCCACGCGGTGAATCGTATCCAGAAAAGTCCCGCGCCCCTCGACCGACGCGCTGATGTCCAGCATCACGAGCTCATCCGCCCCTTCCCTGTTGTAGCGGGCGGCGAGTTCGGCTGGATCGCCCATATCGCGCAGGCCTTCAAACTCGATGCCTTTCACCACGCGTCCGGCATCGACGTCCAGGCACGGAATAATTCTTCGCGCCAGAGTCATTCGATCGATTCCAGGAAATTCCGCAACACCTGCGCACCGGTTTCGCCCGATTTTTCCGGATGAAACTGTACGCCGCGCAGGCTGCCGTGCTCGATCACCGCCGCGAACGAAAACCCGTGATCGCAGGCCGCCACAGTTGGTTCGGCGGACGCGGGCAGGGCGAATGAGTGCGCGAAATAGAAATACGCGTCATCGGGAACCCCCCGCAGCAGCGAGCTTTGGCGCGTCTGCCGCAGCTGGTTCCAGCCGATGTGCGGCGATTTCACGGTGGTCGGCAGCGCGCGCACCTGCTCGGGGAAAAATCCGAGGCCCGCGTCGCCCGGCGCCTCTTCGCTCGACGCAAACATCGCCTGCAATCCCAGGCAGATTCCGAGCATCGGTTTTCTCGCATCAAACGCCGCGCGCAGCGCCCCGGTCAGATTGCGTTCGCGCAAGCCTCGGACGAAAGCCGTGAAATGTCCCACGCCTGGTAGCACGATCGCTTGGGCTGCCTCCACCTGCCGCGGCCCGACCGCGCGCTCCGTTTCCGCCCCCAGCTTGAGCAGCGCCCGCTCGACCGACGGCAGATTCCCCGCTCCGTAATCCACGACGGCGATTTTCATAGCAGCCCCTTCGTCGAAGGCAGCACGCGCCAGAGCTGCTTGTCGCGCGTCACCGCGACTCGTAGGGCCTTCGCAAACGCCTTGAAAATCGATTCCACTTGGTGATGCGACGACCGCCCGTACATCAGCTTCAAATGAACGTTCGCTCCGGCCGCATGCGCGAACGCCCGGAAGAAATCCTCCATCAGTTCGGTTTGGAAATCGCCCACGCGCGCCGCCGAAATCTTGAAGCTGCAGACGCAATACGCGCGCCCGGAGAAATCCAGCGCCGCCGCAGCCAGGCAATCGTCCATCGGCATCAGAAAATATCCCGCGCGCAAAATTCCGCGCTTCGACCCCAGCGCTTTTTTCACCGCTTCGCCCAGCGCGATGCCAACATCCTCCACGGTGTGGTGCTGATCCACATCCAGATCGCCGCGCGCCGCGAGATCGAGATCTAGCCCGCCGTGCCGCGCGATCTGTTCGAGCATGTGATCGAAAAATCGCACGCCGGTCGAAATCTTTGATTTGCCGCGCCCGTCCAGACTCAGCCGCAGCCGGATCTCGGTTTCTTTCGTTATTCTTTCCAGCGCCGCTTTTCTCACAGGATCGCCTTTAATTCGCGCAGCAGCCGCTGCGTCTGCGCCATGGTTCCCAGCGTGGCCCGCACGTATCCTGCGCCGCCAAAATCGCTCGAGCGGTCGCGCACCAGAATCCCTTGGCGCGCCAGCGCCGCCACGATTCGTTTCGCGCGCACACCGAAGTACGCCAGCACAAAGTTTCCGGCGCTCGGAAAGCATCTCACGCCGAGCTTCGCCATCCCGCGCGCAAACTCCACCCGGCTCTGCTTCACCTCGCGCACCGTACGCGCGATAAACGCACGGTCGGCCATCGCCGCGTCGGCCGCCACCAGAGCCGCGGCATTCACCGGATACGGCGACTGCGCCTTCCGCATCGTCGTCGCCAGCTCGCGATGCGTGAAAATGCAGCCCAGCCGCAGCCCCGCCAGCCCGCAGGCCTTCGAAAATGTCCGCGTCACAATCAAATTCCTGTATCGGCGAATCCACGGAATCACCGTGACGCCCGAAAATTCGAAATAGGCCTCGTCGATCACCACCGTGGTCCGCACCGCCGCGTTCAGAATCCGCTGCACATCGAGTTTCGAAAGCAAATTGCCGGTAGGGCTGTTCGGATTCGGCAAGAAGAAAACGCGCGGCCCACGCCGCAACTCGGCCAGCACACTGTTCCACGAAAAACGCATTTCCTCGTCGTAGCGCGGCGCCCTAATCCGCGCGCCGGCCAGCTCCGAATAAAACCGATACATCGCAAACGTCGGCTCGACCAGCAGCACCGTATCGCCCGACTCGACGAAGGTGTTCACGATCAGACTTAGCGCTTCATCCGTCCCGTTCGTCAGCAGCAGCTCCTCCGGCCGCACGCCGAAATGCCGCGCCGCCTTGCGCCGCACCGTCTCCTGTTCCGGATATGCCGAAATCGAAGCCGCGCCCAGCTTTGCCAGCGCCCTCCGCACCGCCGGTGAGCAGCCGATCGGGTTCTCGTTGAAATCCAGCCGCAGCTTGTGCGTCCGCCCCTCGAGCGGGGGATGGTACGGGCGCATGCGTTCCACCGCCCGCCGAACGCGAATCGCGCTGCGACTCATTCGCGCACCTCCACCGACCGCGCGTGCGCATCCAGTCCTTCGGCGCGCGCAAATTCCGCCACCACGGGCGCCAGCCGCTTCACGCCCGCGCGCGAAACTTCCTGCACGCTGATGCATTTCACGAAGTCCGCCACCGACAGTCCGCCGCGCGTCCGCGCCACTCCGCCCGTCGGCAGCACGTGGTTCGTCCCCGTCGCGTAGTCGCCAAACGACTGCGCGCTGTACGGCCCCACGAAAATGCTCCCCGCCGACTCGATCTGGCGAGCCATGAAGCCATTCCTCGTCACCAGACTCAGATGCTCGGGTGCGAATTCATTCACGAAGCGGGCCGCCGTTTCCCTATTGCGCGCCACCAGGATCGCCCCGTCTTTACCGAGTGACCGCCGCGCCAGATTCGTCCCGGGCAATCGCGCGAGCTGGTTCTCGATTTCAGCAGCCACTCCCCGCGCCAGCCGCGCGGAAGTCGTCACAAAAATCGAAATCGCGTGGGGATCGTGTTCCGCCTGCGCGATCAAATCAGCGGCGATGAAACGAGCGTCGCCGCGATCGGCAAACACCAGCGCCTCGGTAGGTCCGGCCAGCATGTCGATCGCGCAATCATGGCTCACGAGTTTCTTCGCCGCGGTCACAAATCGATTCCCCGGCCCGCAAATCTTCGCCACTCGCGGAATCGACCGCGTGCCGTAAGCCAGCGCCGCAATCGCCTGCGCGCCGCCGATGCGCGCCACGTGCCGCACGCCCAGCTTTTCCGCGGCGGCCAGCAGCGCCGCGCCCGGCTGCGGGCTGGCCACCACGATCTCCCGTACGCCCGCTTCCTGTGCCGGAATCACCGTCATCAGCAAAGTAGACACCAGCGAAAATCGTCCGCCCGGCAGATAGCAGCCCACCGAATCGATCGCTCTGACGCGCTGCCCCGCGCGCACTCCCGGCTCAACCTTGATCGACCATTCCTGCGGCTTCTGCCGCCGCGCCACGGCGCGAATATTTCGCGCCGCATGATCGATCGCCGCCAGAAACTGGCGCGACACGCCTTTCCGCGCCGCCGCCATCTCTGCGCGCGACACCCACACGCTGCGCGGGCCCAGCGCCACCCGATCCAGCCGCTTGGTCCAGGCAAACAGCGCCGGGTCGCCCCGCCGCCGGACATCCGCGACGATCCGCGCCGCCACGCGCTCCGCATCGCGGCTCACTGCCCGCCGCGACCCCAGCACCTTGCGCGCAGCCGCCTCCGTAAGTGGAACGATGCGCATCATCAGTACACGACCTTGTTCAGCGGATATTCCACGATCCCCTCCGCGCGCGCCACCTTCAGCTTAGGAATCAGCTCCCGCACGGTTTTTTCCTCGACGATCGTGTTGATCGCCAGCCATCCCGCGTCGCTCAATTGCGAAATGGTCGGATTGCGCAGCGCCGGCAGCGCCGCCAGCACTTTTTCAAGGTCATCCTTCCGCACGTTGAGCATCAACCCCACGCGGCTGGTCGCCTTGATCGCGCCATCGAGCAGCATGGCCAGGTGCGTGATCTTTTCGTTTTTCCAGGGATCCTTGCGCGCCGTGCGATTGGCGATCAGCCAGGTAGCCGATTCCAACAGCGTATCGATCACGCGCAGCCGGTTCGCCCGCAGTGACGATCCCGTCTCGGTCACTTCCACGATGGCGTCCGCCAGCTGCGGCACTTTCACTTCCGTGGCGCCCCAGGAAAATTCCACGCTCGCCTTCACACCGTGTTTTGCCAGATACCGCTCCGTCATTTTCACCGCTTCGGTCGCAATCACTTTGCCTTCGAGGTCCTTCACGGTCTGCATCGGCGAATCCTCGGCCACTGCCAACACCCAGCGCACCCGCCCGAAGCTCGTCTTCGAATAAACCAGCTCGATCACTTCCTCCACATCCGCGCCCGTCTCCAAAATCCAGTCTTTGCCGGTCAACCCCGCGTCCAGCGCGCCGCTTTCCACGTACCGCGCCATTTCCTGCGCGCGCACCATCATGCATTCAATTTCCGTGTCGTCGATCCCCGGATAGTAGCTCCGCGAGCTTACCGAAATCCGCCAACCGGCCTTGGCGAAAAGCTCCACCGTCGCGTCCTGCAAACTGCCTTTGGGAATGCCGAGTTTCAGCTTGCTCATGATTTCTTCGCTCCCCCGTAAAGTTCCTGGGGCGAGATCACACGCTCGGCCACCACTTTCGTTTCACCCGCGCGGTCCATCTGCCGGAAAAAACAGCTGCGGTAGCCTTCGTGGCACACCGCGCCGCCGTCCAGTTCGGCCCGCACCAGCAGCGCGTCCCGGTCGCAATCCACGCGCATCTCGCGCAACACCAGCCGCTGCCCGCTGGTCTCGCCCTTCATCCACAATTTCTTGCGCGACCGGCTCCAGAACGTCACGAACCCCGTCTCCTGCGTCTTCGCCAGCGCCTCGCGGTTCATGAACCCCAGCATCAGCACTTCGCCGTTCGCGGCGTCCTGCACGATCGCCGGAATCAGCCCGTTTTCCTTCTCAAAGTCGAGTTCCATGTCTTCACAATCTCCCGAAAAGTTTTCGCCTGTCGCCCTCGCCCCGTAGTACGCCTCTGCCCATAAAAACAAAAAGCCCGCCGGCGCTTGCCGCGCCAGCGGGCTGATGAGTGCAGCTTCTTGCGTTCCTGCTAGCCACACCGCCGCGGGCACGGGTTCACGTGATGGTGATGGCTATGATGTGTCCGCGACAGCTTCATACCGACTTCAAAATTATGATAAGCGCTGCCGCATGTCAAGCTCCGACTCATGGGAGTGCGGCAGCTTGCTTGTTCTGGCGGCTCGAGTCCATGAATTGGTTCCTGTTTGTCCTCATGGGAAATTGCGGTCTTGGTCTGAGCGATGCCCGCTAGCGGTTCACGGTCGCCAGCACGCCGAGGCCCAGCGGCAGCAACAGCATCAGCACAAGAATCACCCACGCCATGCCACGCGCGAAATTAATCGTGTAGCCGATCCCGATCCGCTTCTCGACAAACAGCGCCGCATCATCCGGATTGAAATAGAAAAGCCCCAGCTTCCAACACGCGTCCGGCGTCCCGTCGCCGGGATGTGCCATCGCAGCGTGAGCCGCCAGGCCTCGGCTCTGCCAGCGGATCAGCAGCACCACGCAGACGATCACTGCCCCTGCCATCATCAGCATGGACGCAAGGCCCGGACTTCCTGTGAGCGGCAGCAGCGCCACGAGCGAAAACATCGCCGCCACAAAAAATTCCACTCCGATCAGCACCAGCGCGATGCGATGGCCGGGATCAATCGTTCCCTCGTCGCCCGGCGCTTCCGGGATTCGACGCGCGGCGTGCGAAATTCCGTACCCGAGCAGCGATATC